>Ga0126336_10001045_pt1 | contig 13457 bp, 13 predicted proteins | sample SidCmetagenome_FD_92530 | JGI IMG/M metagenome (GOLD analysis project Ga0126336, IMG submission 92530) | Coral microbial communities from El Islote,Puerto Morelos, Mexico - Siderastrea C C metagenome | ecosystem: Host-associated > Invertebrates > Cnidaria > Coral | place: El Islote,Puerto...
AAGCGAAAATTGAACGCGTTTGGTTTTCAGAAGAAAATAAGGGTTTATCTTAATAAATCTTTTTATTTTGAAAAGCTTCGCGTCTCTTATTTCGAAAATAAGCGCAATTGAGTGTTGTTCAATCTAAGTTGCTCTTTGATTCGAGAAAATTCTCATCCTAACTTTATTTTTAGACGCTTCATTGCGTGAAGTCAGTCATGCAGAAAAGCGCGCGCCTGTTTCTGATTGGTGGTTGCATTGACAGTTAACTTAATTGGGTTGCCTTAAAATTGGTGGGCGGAGATGAAAAAATTAGGGTCTTTGTAGCAGGTGTTCCCTCGTCCCTAGCTCCCAGAGCCCCAATTTTTCTCCCGCGCTCTCGCTTCCCTTCCCCTTCCCCGTTTACGCCTGCTACGCAGGCTAGAAAATGTTCTTGCCACAAACCCAGCAAATCATCTTTCCCCAAGTTTGCTGCTGCTTTATAAACACTGTCGACAATCAAGTCAGGATCGTAAATTTTAACATCGATTTTAGGACCAAATTCGTGCTCCCTATTTTGTATGCAATTCGATGGTTAAAGGCAATCTCATTTGCGTTCCTCGTATTTAGAAGCAAATTTCATAATGATCAGCATGGCTGATGTGATAAAACTGGCCCGCATTGAATAAACTTCGATAAGTTAACGAGGAAGCAAGTAACCGAACATTTTAGTTTAAAGCCATCACCAAGCATCAAGCAACGACGAAGAAAAGAGAGATTGTGAAGCTTAACACGAAAATTTTGGTGTATTTCGGGAAGCGGCGAAGTTGAACTTCATTAAGCCCCATTTGTTAAATTCGCTGTCTTCGAAGTTTTCCCAAAGACAGCAGCATGGATACCCCAAGCCAGTTTCAAGGTATAGTCTAGTTCAATATTTCTACTGTCTATTGAGCGAGGATTGAGACCATGTGGGGTTATGGCACATGTTAAATTATTTCACAGAAGTTAGGTCCCAAATCAGTTTCTACGAGAACATCAGAATCTTCCTTTTAGTCTGGAATTGTTTGTACTCATTAAATTTTGCTACTGCTGTTTTGTAACTGTCTAGTTAATGAAGACTTGTTCTGTTAATGAGAAACCGAGAATCGATTTCCTCGTTTTTTCGAAAATAAAGCGCTTCTGGGGAAAACAAACCACATCAGGTATCTAGTTTTACCAACACCGTCCCATTTATGTGCAAAATATGAAAGAAACCGATTTTTCAACTTCTGCCGCCGAATGCTCGATGTTTACTGAAAGTCGCTCTTAACGCTGAGCGCTGACTCATTTCCGCATCCTCGGGCTGTAGAAATCACACGAGGCCAACACAAACTGTGTGAGCGTTTGTAGTTTTAAGATTATAAGGGAATGTATGGGAAAACCGAAAAGTTCCTATTAACATGAAATATTGCAAGGAGCATTCACATTTTTAATTCAAAATAAGAGTAATCTTACCTCAATCGTTGTGTTTTTCGTCATTGTGCCTCTAAACGGCAAAAAATATCGATTTCCAGGGACGTCAAAACACGAAGTAAAAAAAAAAGTAAAAATAAGTGAAAATGCTTTTGATTTGAGTTAGCGAGGAGTTCGAGAAAATAGGGTTCGAGTTATCGAGACTCTATACTGTATTACGTTTTTGTAAGCACGACCACATGTTAACCAACACCCAACGTCATGCTGGTTAAATAGCAGTCAAGACCCTGAAGAATAAAGGCTGTGCCCATTTGAAATATTGGTAAATAGACAGTTTCCCTACCGTTGAATCAGCATTGCTTTTTTAATTTATCGTGCTAAATAGCAGTCACACTATTTTGTATCTGTAATATTATCAGAACTTATTCAAAGCAGCAAAAGTTTACGCTCACCCAAAGTCCGCATGCGGACTGATTTTTCCAGGATGTTGACTTCTCTTGTTGTTGTTGTTGTTGTTTCTGTTTTGTTTTGGCTTTTATTTTGTTTTGTTTTTCAATGGTAAATTGAACCTTCTAGATCAAATTAGTATTCTATTAACAGTTTTTAAATTCATTTTATTCAAACTTGAAACTATCGACAGCATAAAGTTCAATTAAATTTATTAAGCTATCAAAGAACTCACATGTCACGTAGCCTGCATTCACTCTCAGAAAATTCAATTTCTTTTGCTCTCTGACTGTCTCAGAATCAAGCCACTTGTGATGCCGTTAGTCCAAGATTTGAATTATATGAATGTTCAGATGATTTCATCCACTGCCCCAAAGCTAGAGCCACCTTTTTCTTCAAGAGTACTATCTGAGATAATAACATGCAGTACCATTTAAAAGTACTGCTCAATAGATTTTCACTTTAACCCCCTATTTAGCCTGCAGGGGGGGGGGGGAACATTGTACCAGCGCTGACTTTCCCCTCGTTTGTTTTTGATTAAGTATGTTTCTTAGAACAAATTCATACATTTTCGATGTCGTCATTGTCAACTATATGACTGCAGACTCGGGATTCAAGATGGTGACTCAAAATTCAAAATGACTCATTTGTGACGTAATTGTGACGTCATGAAACGTCATAATCGACACGTCATAAACCCAATCTGTTAAGCTAATGACGTACTAAAAATGTGCCAACTTTCATCACAAGAGCGTGAAAACTTTTCGAGATCTATGGAAGGGGGGGGCACAAAGTGCCCCCTCACAGGCTCAGAAACTCAAAAAAAAAAACAGGCAAAGTAGGGTTAAGATTTTATCCACTGACTCAAAAGTTAGAACTTGCAGAGCATAAAAAAGAGAATCAAGGAAAATGCCGTAACTGCTCACTAGCAAGACTTCATCTAGGGTTCAGCCAGACTCAAACGTTGAAACCGCCTAGAAGCATGTATTTGAATCGGCACTTTTTATGATTTCGTTCACAGATTCTAAGGTTTGAATCACGTTGTGGAGCATAATTAACAGCACTACCACGGGAAAGTGTTAATCACCGGTCACACTTTAGGATTTATCCATAAACTCAAAGTTAAAAGTGAACTTGTACAAAACAGTAACAGTACCACAGAAAAGTACTGCCTAATGTTTTTGTTGTTGTTGTTGTTGTTGTTGTTGTTGTGGTTGTTGTTGTTGTTGTTTTGAGTGATCGCACCGCGTGTACATGCTAAAACGTTAAAATCACTGTGTACACACAAAACAGTACCACAGGAATGTACTACTCAGAAGTTTTCAACCGATTCGCCATGAGTGGTCACATTTCAGGATTTCATCTACAGCCTCATTTCTTTACTCAGAACCATTTCTTATAACTCAGAATTTGACTCAGATAGTATAAAAACCAACCCTGGAGCCCAGATTTTCCCAGCGCGCGAATTTACATTTCTGACCTTCATACGTTTAATCTAATCGACGTTTAAACCCAAGAGGTCTTTAAAAAACGTTGATATCCAGATTTAATATGGATCAACTATACACGCGTAAAGCTTCTCTTTCAAATCTACATCATGCCAGTAGGTAAGGACCCCTCTCTCCAAGTCTGTATTGTTTGTTTACGTTATTATGACAATCCCCCAGTACCAGTTTTTTTTTAACCTGTTCGCAATGTATATGTGCAGCATGACAATTTCACAGCATGACACAGTTCCCTAGCAATTAACATTACCTAGTTTGTATGAAGCTACTAATTTCAAGGTTAATAGAAGGATAACGTTTTATTTCCAAGCTTGTTTATTGTATATATATTTACATTGACCCGGACCTTTGCGAGTGTCCTCCAGGAGTCGTCCGAGTCCTCTGGAAAACATTTGAATGCGCGCCATTTTAAAGAAAACACGACAAGCTATATATCGTTAGAAAGGTCAATAAATGTAGATTTCCAAAAAATATGAACTGTTGCTGTTTTTTTTAATTCCACAAACTGAAAATTGCAAATGACCGCAAAAGTGACTGAGTGTCATTCAATCGAATACATGAATTAACAGGGTATCAAAATTCTGCGAATTTCTGTGAAATTCGGTCTGAATCTTCCTTAGATGTTGCGAGACCAAAGCGTGTCGGGGATTTTTTAAATTTACAATATTTCACCCGTGGCGATTTTCAACGCAATGCCGCATCCGGTATTCTTTGCTGCTCGAACATGACAGACTGATTAAAACAAACAGTCCAAATATCGAAAAATGATTACACACTTTCGACGATTGATCCTTTGTTATTAACACTGTGCAGTTATTTTGACAATGCGCTTGGATTTGATACTCTATTAGTTTGACTGGATTGCGCATGGTCATTTTCGCAGTTGTTTGCGATTTTCTATTGCAGAATTGAAACAACCGACAAGTCTTATTGTTTTTTTCCTTTAAAATGGAGCGCATACGAATACACCCGAGAACGTCGGAAGCTACCTTAAAAAGGTGTGTAAGTAATAAAAGTAACTTTTTTCCTCTTACTGTACGAAGATATATCCCATGGCTTTTATGTGTTGCAATCCGTTATCTGGTTGGTATGTGGCCTCGTTCCCACATGAGTTGAAGTCATCATATTTCCCTCCAGTACCAAACCCAATTCTGGAGTCACAGTTGCCGCAATCGTCTTCGTTGTTACCGAGAATACCGATTCTTGTTTTGGAATAGCTAATGCTACGACACACAACGTTGAACCCTTCCTTATTACAGTTGGTTTGCAGAGAAGCTTCGGAGCCTATCAGCAACTTCCACGTGTCACGACCCAGCGAGGTGGCGCGGTATTGCCCGTCAGCGAGCAGTGAATGAAGGGAATCAGCTTGCTTACTCATGACAACAAAATTTATCTTCTGGCCGATCTTCATACCTAGGCAGAGCTTGGAGAAGGATGTGTTCCAGTAGGTCGGTAACTTGGTCTCTTTTGTATCAAACCCGGTCTCCCCTCCTTCAAGGTTAAAGGTTTCTTTGGTGCTCCACAGACTAGCATTGTAATGAAAAGTTGGCTGTTTGTAAACCAAAACACAACAAAGAAAGCGAGAAGAAGGTCACTAAGAATAATCAAGTGCACAACGGTCAACAAAGAGCTCTCATCTGACTCAAAGCAATTACAATTTTATTGTCCTTCCAGAAACGTTAACGATCGGTAATCTCAGTACCTTAATATTCTGAATTATGATTAAGAAGCTTGTTTGATTACTTAACAAGAAAAAGAAAAGTGTCTTGGCTCAACGTTTTTTTATAATCAGACTTTTGACTTTGTTTTGTGCCGTTGGGAAGCTCCTCGAACCCTCCTCCTCCATTTTAGCCCCCATATGCAGACATGAATAAAATTAACTCCCCACCCCAAAAAGTGACCCCGGCCCAACTTCTTCCAGTCTGCAATCTCTGTATTTAGGTTTGTGGAGTCCCAGTTTCTCCTATAGAAGGAAGACAAACACCTTCCTCTCTACCCCGGAATGCAAGCTTTGTGCTTAGGGAGGCGCACCTCCTCCCTTTCATCCAGTGTTTGCACATCCCAGGAGATAGTGGAGCTCAGTTTTTACTTGAGCAACTTATTTTATTTACTCTCTTTGATTCTCAGGCACAAAATGTTGCTGTTTGTTGTTAAACAGGAAGTGGTTCACTTATAAATTACGACTATGCGGTTTTAACATAACTATGACAAAATTCTCTAGTCTCGGACTGGCTATTGGCAGTCTCGGTTTAATACAGTTTAAGCGCCATGGCCTACGTTGTCGTCTGATTTTGTTCACCACTCGTAATGAATACTCACTCCTATTAGCATCATTGAAATGATAAAGCAGCCATTGTAAAGCGGCCTTCACACGTCAAACTAATGTTGGCCAACTCGTGTTGGCAAACTCAAGTTGGTGTGTGTGAACGACACAACAACATGTTGGCAAACTGTTGGCGAGAATAGAGACAAGTTCTATTTGACGCCAACAGTTTGCCAACATGTTGTTTTGTCGTTCACACACGCCAATTTTGAGTTTGCCGACACGAGTTGGCCAACATTAGTTTGACGTGTGAAGGCTACTTAAGTTGTCAGGATAAATTTTCGAAAATGTAGCAAAATAGTTAGCACATGCGATAATCCTTTGTCCAGTAATTCAATGAAATAGTAAAATAAATAATTAAGCAACACCTTATTGCCATCGAGCTTCATGACCAGTGTCCATCCCCCGTCCTCGCATGTTTCGTTTTTAGTAGTGGCCATGATCATGTGACAATAAATGTTGATAGCTTCATTTCCCAAGAACAGTGGGTAGGCTTTGCTCTCCTTGGATCTATTTAAAAAAATAAAAAAGGATAGTAATAAAAGTTATAATCGTCTCACAGTTACGTTTAATCACATAATTCTTATCCAAAGTTATCAGATTGTTCTATGTCAGTGAATTTTCTTAGATCCTATTTCCTTATTTTGGTTTGTTTTTACAGCTGTTTTATAGGTATTTTGCTAACTGCAAAGTTAACTAAAGTTGAATGTTTTAGTCTTCCAATATTTTGCTTATATTGGTTGTTGTTTGTTGGTTACTTCTTCTGGTGAATAATTCGCCAGATTCACCCCACGAATCATTATGAACTTGAAAAACTCTAAATATCATTCGATTTCCTGTAACATCTGTTACAGGGCAGCGAAACACGGAACTGTTTTTCAATTCAGGGTTTTGCACATCGGAGTTAAGAACTGCTGTTAGCAGTGACTGAAAAAAATAATACTTACATATTTTTGTCATAAATTTCCTTGCACGACAAAACTGCATCTCAAAATACAAGAAGAAATAAACTATCGTTACGCAACTGCAAAAAAGTTACCGTTTCATTATAGGACATAGGTGAACAACGCTAAACAACGCAATGCAAATGTTCATGTCACCGTAAAAAATATTTAACTATCGGGCTCTTCACCATTTGTGTTTAAAGCAATTTTTTCCCTTGTTCCTGCTAAAGCAAAAATTTTTCCTTACATAATTCGAAAAGGCAATAATAATAATAATAATAATAATAATAATAATAATAACAACATTAATAATAATAAATCTCTCTAGAAACGTTAAGAGCAACCTCAAACACCAACTTCGAGCTTAGCTTAAAGCTCTGTTCGTCCCAGCCGTTTAGAAACTCCAGTGGAAGTGGCCGCAGTTTTTCAGCCCCTTCGTCAGGGTCATCAGGGCCGGTGTTTATATCCGTTTTCTGTATCATGAAGCGACCAGAGGCATTATTACTGCTCCTGTGTGATTCTAGTTTATTGCAGGGTTATCCCCAGCGTTTTTTTAAGAGTCCCTTATCTAAGAAAACAATACGAAACGATGTGGACTGATACCAAGGCTTAAACCATAGACGTTTCTAAACCACCACGCCGGTCTCCACAGTACATAATTCAGTGACCAAATAATCACAAACACAACGCTATTGATCGACAAACCCATTACAATGGAATTGCAAATATATATACAAATTCAAGTTTACTTTATGATGATTACAGTCAGTCTTACACAGTTATCTTTCACAAGTCAGGGGCACCGACGGCTCGTTTCGGTGAATATCTGTTCTGAGGGCTAAAATAGCTTGAGCCGGATTTTTGGATTTAATTGCAGTGAAAGCTAGAGATTTCTTCGACGAAAAATCACGTCGGAATTTCGTTAAAAAGAGACTTATTAGTTCCCATTGTTTTCGTAGGGACAAATATGTCGTTAAGAGTGCAAAATAATGTCAGCTAGTATTTTTGGAGAGCCACCAGCAGCTCGGAAATTCGGTGGATTAAAGATTCTGGTTCCTGAAATTTTTTGCGGCCCAAATTTTCAACTAAAAAATCCGAACAGATCAATCTATATTAGCTTACACAAATATGCTTTTAAAAAGCTCTGAAAAAAATCGAAGAAAGCAGAAAATGGTATTTCAAATAGTTGCTAAACTTTTCTCGTTGGGTGCCCCTGATAAGTCCGTTTAGTATGATTGTCCGTGGGAGTGTAGTCCTGAAAGGGACTGTTTGTGATGGCATTGAATGACGTTACGACAACCTGAGTGGAAGTCATCATCAGAGTCAAGTAAATTGTGTCAATAGATGTTTTAAGTTTCTGGTCGTTGTCCAGGTTGGTCGACAAACGGACGGTATTATTGGTCGTTTGTCTGTGATTGGTGTTTTTCGATCCGTCTTTTTAGTCACATGTCCTTTAGACTATTGTTGGTAAAATTAGTCGGGTTTGACTATTGTTTGTCTTCCTTGCTGTTGCCGTCAATAAGTCGTTTGTAAGGTGCAGGTAGTTGTTGGGAACGGTTCAGTAGTGTTTGTTCTAAGTTAGTAATCAACTTTCCAAAGTGATTCGTTGATAGTAGTCCGTGCTGTGGGTAACACACTTGGCATGGTCCGAGGTGGATTCTCTCTTCTTTTTTTTCTTCTCAAAATAACTTGTCACATTCTAAACAGCAAAATACCTCTCTCCCCCGTAGAGGCCTCTTACAGTCGCGTCTTGATTGTACGCTTGGAGAAAAACGCGAGGAGGCTGGGTAGAGGGAAAAAGTAAAGCGCGCTCCCATTTTCTCCCTCCAGCGCTCCCGCTCCCGTTTTTTTTTCTTTCACTTTTTGTTTAGGAGCCTTTGCCGAGGAGAGAGGCAAAATAATGAAAATAGTAACTAAAGCCTGACACTCTTGCAACTTCTCACGAAAATCAGGTGCGCTAAAAACCTGAAGGAAAAAGTGATCAGTGAAATGGAAAAACGTAAATTAATCAATTTTAATTGATTAATTTACGTTTTTCCTGGCTCATGCACTATAAATAGTGCATGAGCCAGGACCCAAAATTTGGCCGATTGGTACCACTCAGGAGGACAAACGCTAATGTCCATGGAAATGTAGGTCAACACCCCTAGTTTACATTTCTGAGTGATAGCATTGCCAATTGTGTCACCTTCAGGGGGAAAACGACACCTTTTGTTACCCCTCCTCCCTTGGGCCATTTTCCAATGTGAGAATTATACATGGCATTCCCAACACAATTTACTTAATTTATTGTATGGAACTGGGGAAACGACATAATAAACAAGTCAAAAATGAAGCCTAGTCAACCAGTACGCCATTTTAATCAATACTTTTGGACAGGGTGTAATCACATGACTGGTCACGTGAGCTTTAATGGTCGAAAACGCATTCTTTTTATAAGTGCTTTCTTATTCGATAATATTACACTGTTTTATGTTTTAACCTTTTCTTACTTGCTAGAGATCATTATCACAGTACTTTAAAACAGAAAAAATGTCTACTGTGACAACAAAATTTCACTTTTTGGCATCCTTGATAACTAGTACCCAGTCCCCTAGATTTCATTCGAACCAAACAAAGTGGCCTATCGCTGCCAATAGGTCAAATTTTGCTATTTAGTTGGATTGCATAAATCACATCTGCTCCTACTAATTTGAATTGCTATGAAAAATGGAAATAGAACTAAGTTTCATCCTGAAATGTGAAGTTTCTTTTTAATGCTTTCCTTTGAGGCAGTCAACAAGTTACTGTCATGTGTTAGAGCGGTTTTCTTGAGTGCCGTGATAGCAAAACAACAGCAATTACTCTGACCAATATATAATACATAACATAATTTATGACCAATACATAATTTATCTATTTTTGTGAATTGACTGAACATATCTCTCGTTGTGATTTGCCAATTACAACAGACACAACCAACGCAATGAACCATTCAGAACGTCAAGCAAATACATGTAACCGACGCCAAGCACGAAACGATTGTGAGCATGTCAGGATTGGTTTTGGTTTCACTTTTGATTAGTTGAGAAAGTGATACTGTTTGTTTTTTTTTACCAACCGCAGAGCAAAGTAAGGCAAAACCAAGGCAAATGCAAATTACTTTCGACAGTCAATTGAAAACTGCTCTATTCTGGAGTTGATTTTAGCACAGTAAAACATGCTTTCGCACAATTTTTTTGTTTTTGAGTAGCCATTACTCTTCATGTGCCAGAGTCTCATTCTGCGTTCAGAGGTATTCAAATGGAACAACTGCTAGTCAACTGTGTTTCACTTCTTCAATGATGAATGAACAAGTTAAAAATCCCTGGAACTGACAGTTAGGCATGGACAGTGGCCGAGGAACATAACAATGGAGTATCAGGTATAGAAGCGGACTTCTCAGTAACCACCTTCATCCTCCTCTTCGCTGTCTCCATAAACAATGACATCCACATCCTCCTGTGCGGCTTGGTTTTCACAATCCTGCAATCCACACGAGTATGTGTACTTGTTAGGACGTTCGCCACGCAAACGCAGTCTGAAAGTCTGCACGATCTGGGACATCTACATGCAAGAAGCTCCAGCACTGCCTCGGGAGCAGGCTTTACATCCATCCAGTCAATTGTTAGACTTGATTCGCCTTCTGCTGAGCTTCCCATCTTCCATCCGAATCCAACTGGGTCAAGGATTGATGGGCTACACTGCAGACTGTGCCTCCAAATATACGCTTGATAGTTTGCCCACTTGGTGTGCTTTCGCGGGCAGTCTTTGCAAGGTGGTAACTAGTAGGACTCAATCTCTCCATTCTTTGCAAAGAAAAGATTGTATCTAAGATCATTCACGTTACTTGCATTTTCCCCAGATGATCGCATGAGTAGAAAGAGCAGGTCACATTCTCGATGCTCCGGAAAAGGTCTTCCGAGAGGTCCCAGGATTTACCCAGCTCAGTGAATGCTTGTTTTGCATCATTGTCTGATTTGACAATCTTTGGGGCGAGGAGTTTGCCTTACCAGCAAAAGCACCAACTGTGTCACATCAGGTGAAGGAATGAAGACCAACGAGAGCCTGACAAACATCTTCCCCGATAGTAGCAACCACTCTACTAATGTCAATCAACCTTGCGCGTGTCTGAGTACCGCATTTCTGGAACTAACTGGTATCAATGGAACTGGAAAAGGCCAGAAGCGGTAAAAACACATCGCTATCTTCTGAACTGACCACCACTGCGTCATAACCACCTTGCACGTAGCAGTAGACGAGTGACAGCCTCCTCTTGGCAGCTGCATAACTCCAGCACTTCCACTACTGTTCTGTCTTCCAGAAACCCTCCAGCAATTCTCCTCACAGGCGACATACAGCTCTTTTCTATTCCGTTGAATTCTCTGGACGTACTGCTCAGTTTGCCATTCCTCCACCTTATCAAGCTTGTTTTGTTCTTCGCCATGCTCAGGAACGTCTTCCATTGCTTAATCAGCTGTGGGCGGTTATGTTCACTACTTGCACTCCAGGCACTTCCCCTCACATGCTTCTTTCTGTATTCTTAATGGAATTTTCCTAATAGTGTCGAAAACGAAGTTGATCCTGCTGCTATCTAAGCCTTCAAGTAAGACCATGGCCGTCAACGGGGGTGCCAGGCTTCCAAACGCGATTTGGATACTTTCGATGCTCACTTTCTGTACGAAATCCATCCCATCTATAACCGCAGCTGAGGTATTTGGTGACGTGTCAGCTAGCTGGACATTCTTTCGCAGTTAAGAAGCCAATGCCGCCTGGTTGGTCTTCTGAGGAAAATCCTCTGCTGTCGACGTCAATGCCCAAGGCATAGGACCAAGGCTATGTTGCAGCATGTCCTTATCTTCAATCTTCCGACTTTGTCCGGTAATTATCATTCTCCCGAAAAGAGATCTGTCGGCCTTGAGTATCGTGGCTCTTCCCTGAGACGAGACTGCTTTCTTATTACTGAGTGACGTAAACATCTTCAGTTTTTTCAACTTCACAGGATCGTAAAACTTCTTCTTGGGAGGGGAGCTTTGAAGCTTTTCCTCCTTGAATTGCTGTAATTCTTGTTCTCATATCTCACAGGCGTGAAGTAAGTGATATGAAATATCTGCAGGAGCTTCTTTCGCTGTCGAGATGCCGCTGAGGTCTTGGTTTGCTGCGAATGGATTATTCCAGCTCTCGATGTGGGTCTCAACTGCCAATACTTGCTTTGCATCTTTAGGCATTCTCGGTGATTACATCTCATCGTGGTGAAAATGAGGTTGCTTTGCTTGTACTAAACTCCTGAGTTGTTCGAGAAAAACACACCTGTACTCTGCCGTGAGGTAAAATCTATTTACAGCGCCGGTCTTGGAGCTGAATATTGTCACGATCCCTGTCGTCTTTGTGTCTTTGTTGACAGTTACCTCCATGGTCTGATCCACGAGAATCCTCCCAAACGGACTCTTGCCGGATAGCTGCATAGAAAAATGACCTTCCATAAACTTCCGATGTACATCAGGATGTTCCACTGGAAGGTTCGCCATTTGTGCGTAGTACATCAGCAGATATCTTGCATAATTGAACTTGTCGTATGCAAACCACCATGGGATCATATGATGAACCGCATAGAGATGTAGCAACAAGTTACCTTCTCGGGATACATGGATGAGGCCTAAACAGCACATCCCCAACAAGGGGGATGTAGGACATCCAAAAGCCGGACAACTTGCTATTCTCGTGGCGGAGATGCTCTAGGTATTGACTCCACAGTTGGTACACCTGCAACAAGGACTCGCTGTTCAAGACGTTATTATACTGCGACACAGTGAAGGTTTCAGCCATTTCTTTAGCCTCAGAGTGGATTGCGCGTAGGTGCATCAGCTTGTTTAGATAGTTATTCGTTTCGAGGACAATGAACGGTTTCCAGATGACCCGCAGTAGGGTCTCGTAGATGCGCTTGTGGACTCGAACCGCACGATTGTACATCTCCTTCGAGGACGCCTGAGACTGAACCTTCTGCGATTATTCTTGATTCAGTGCAGATATCACGTGAACCGGCGTCTTGGAACCGTTTGCCAATTATGGATAGAAGGTTGAAAATTGTATGAAAAGTTCCTCGCCCGAGAAGAACTTCAGCGTAGGGATCTTTGTGCTTCCAGGCGTCCTCACAAGCTTTGGAGTAAAGTGCTTGGTCCATGACAACCACAATCTCACGTAGATTTAAAATCTTCCTGATATCCTCTGAATGACGCAAGATCTAATTGACTGTGGATAGCTGAGGCACGGGAGCATTTATTGTAGGAAGGTATCCAACAACACCTTGCATAACCGGTTCATGGCTATGAAACTTGATGTTAAAGCCTGTCCAGCTTGGGATCCACTGATTGTCTCCTTTAACCAGTCTTGCAATAAGCCAAAGCAGGTCCTTTCTTTTAGAAATCTGTTCCTGACCACCACAATCAATCGCAGCTGTTTTGAGGGGCTGTGGTCCTACCCTGTCTTCTGGGATGGATACGGCTAGAGGCTGAACTTCCTGCGTGATGGTCCTCTGCTTTCGTTGCTGATAACTGGAGGCTGTATACTGGGGGGTGTGGTCCGTATACCTTGAGTCAGACAGCAATTCCATTAACACGGTGAGTGTCTCCTCTAACCTGTCGATGTTATCCCATACCAAATATACTAAAAAGAACAAGTTGTGTATCACCATACAGCTACGATTTTAATAAACTACATAGGCCTTTCGACCTTAACGGTCCTCTTCAGTGTAGTAACATTTGAAATGGCAACGACCAGTAACATGATATTACAGTACAGGTAGGGTGTGTC
>Ga0126336_10001046_pt1 | contig 13456 bp, 7 predicted proteins | sample SidCmetagenome_FD_92530 | JGI IMG/M metagenome (GOLD analysis project Ga0126336, IMG submission 92530) | Coral microbial communities from El Islote,Puerto Morelos, Mexico - Siderastrea C C metagenome | ecosystem: Host-associated > Invertebrates > Cnidaria > Coral | place: El Islote,Puerto...
GTTATATTTCGTTAAAGGCAGCACGGGCACAATGTGCCAAATGTGCCCCCCCCCCCTCCCAGGCTAAATAGGGTTAAGTACCGAGGGAATTGAAGGATACTAAATTTGTTTGACTGGGCCTTTAGCGGATTAAGCTCTCGTCACGTGGATGAGTTCCTTTTAAAGAAAGAGCCACTGTAGCTCAAAACTGGAGAGTAGCTGCGATGCACCAAGCATCAAGACTTTGAAAAACAAGAAATTAAAGTCCAATTAAATTGATTGAGTTGATGTTTGTTAACTGCAACATTTTAACTTAAGAATAAATCAATTATTGCGTTTCGTAGGTCCTTGATGTACAATAATATCAGCTCCCTACCTCACGGAGTGTTTGCTGACCTGACTAATCTGCGAGAGCTGTGAGTAATAAGAATCGACTCTTTCAAAATGGTTTTGTCTCCCTCATTAGAAAACAGGGGTCGTTAAGGTCCAACCGAACTGGGTATTGAATGTTGATGTTGAATTTGTTTGGCTGGTCTTTTAGCAGATTAAATGCCAGCCGAAAAGAAATATTAGATCGCGCTCTAGCTTTATTGTGATTTCCTTAGATAATATGCTGTACCTAGAAACTTGGTCAAGGGTGGAATTTACCTGAAAGCGTTACGTTTAGCATCGCGCTAATCTTATTCTGTCATCATTGGGTAGCAGATACCTGGAAATGGAATGTATAACATCTCGCTTTAGGTTATTCTGTCTTCCTTGGGTAGCATGTACCTAGAGGTGCTTTGGGTTATTCTGTCGCTGCGGCAATCAAAAATGATCGAGGGACAATAACTTGGATTTAATGCACGATGTATCTCGTCATCTCGCCTAATCCGTAGCTTGTAGTGTTTGGTGTCGGAGAAAGGCAAATTATGCCCTGTAAAAAATAAAGTAACTGTTTTTGGACATCATAGCACCGTCGTTATTACTTGCACCAGCTTAGCCTGTTAGATTAGTTAGCGTAGGTTGCGATATTGTTCACTCCCGTTTTTCCCTTGGCGCGAAAAAATATTGCCAGCTACGCAGGCTACTAAACGAAGTGACCGAGAAGCCAAATTATTTTTATCCGCAATGAATTGCAATAAACATCCCTCAGCATTGGCACCTTTTACAGCACACAGCTAATTGAAATAACACCTCATTCCATCTTCATGAAGCTACAAGGTGGCAAACTATGGCATAAAGTTACTTATGCAAATTCGCTGAGGGCACATTCAATTTGCCCTCAGTAATTTGCATAATATGTTTTGGGCGGCTCAAAGGGGATTACACTGCACAAACAATACTCACGACTTGCTTCTGTCCATTTTGCACGTACGGGGGATCAGGAGCCAGAACATAGCTCCCTCGTCCCCACGAAGAGAACGAAAAACAAATTGGTCAAGTAAAGGATGAACCAGCCAAGTAAATTGTTTATTAATGTCCCTTTTATTATTAATTCAATAAGTCATGTGCTTGGGGTGTACGTCTTAATGGTGCACGCAGTGAGAAAAATGTCGAAAAGCAACTCAATCTAAGAAATGTTATTCAGATGAAAGGTAATAGGTGTACTAAGCAAAAGAGGCGGGGCGTTATTTTCGATCTCACACACTAACCAGCAACCTAGACTTTCACAAAGTCCTTCGTCGACGCGCTGTCGACTCACTACGGGTCGCTTTGCGACGGATTTCGGCTCGCTTCGCTCGCCGATCCTAAGAGAGGGTGACTTGGTGCAAGTCTACCAGCACCCCCACAGCTCGATAGGTCAGGTGTTAGGTCACTTTACCGGTAATTGCAGGGTCATGAGTTCGAAAACCATTTCGTAGGTATGTGTGTGCGAATGGAATCACATCTCTACCTCAGGGAGTGTTTGCCAAGCAGACTCAGTTATTATCGTTTCTTACACTTCTCTAATTTGATTATCTCATTATATTGCCCGTTAATCATGTTTATTTTATTTAGTCCCCATTCGCTCGTTTAAATTTTAAACTCTAAACAATTGTATCACATATCTAACTGTAACAGTTCTACTACATGTTGTAACGACTTTCCCCTATTTTCATTAAATCCCTTGAAGAAGGACGGCTAGGCTGTCCAAAATATCGGCAATTCTCTCGTCGTTTTTTCTTTGTTGTTGTTGTTGTTGTTGCTGTTGTTGTTGTTTTTTTTATATGATAGTTTATTTTAATGCTTTAAAAATAGCTTGCTTCCATCAACCTGTTTATATGCCTCCCTCGTTAGAAAACAATTGAAAAACAAATAGGGTTAAGTACCGACGGAATTGAAGTGGATGAAATTCTTTTAAAGAAAGAGCCACTGGTGTTCAAAACTGGAGATTAGCTGCAATGCACCAAACATGGTCCAATTAAATTGATTGAGTTGACGTTTGTTAAATTGGTTTGGCTGGGCCTTGACCAGATCAAACTTCCTTCCACTGAATAAATAAAACCGTGAAGCTATAATTTCCCTCGTTCTAAAAGCATGTAGCGCGATATATTACAGAAATGTAAGAATATTCCTCCTTCTTTAAGCTTCTAGCTCGAGATTTAACGTGAGTCAATGAAAATCCCCTGTTCTAAAGCACCTAGCGCCAGATATCTCAGGAATTTACGAAATATCCCTCGTTCTCTGAGGGTGGACGTGGGGGGAATGGGGGAGAAATGGGGCGATTTTTGCCCCAGTCTCTCTCAAGCATAGAGGCATGGCCGGCAGATTTAGCAAGTAGAAGTGTTTGCCATGTTGGGTACAGTTATTTATCCTTCAATCAGTAGCAAACGTTTAGCCATTTCAAGTCTAACAAAAGCCGTCTAATGGAACAAGAAAAACCTTCATTTCCTTGTGATAGTTTTTGGAGTTCATAAACTGGAAAACAAGTGAAAAGAAACGTTTCATCACTGCTATATGTTGGCTTAATCTTCGATCCTTCATCGACAAGCTAGGACCTGAGAAATTCTGTACTACCCATGCTTTTTCATGGGTTAGTCTGGAAATATGTAAGACATCTCTACCAGTGCTTCCACAATTCAAGGATGATTTTCTGTACTGACTGGCCTCTAATTCAAAAAGTCAATTGACCTCAGTAGTTTGCGTTCAAGATATACATCTGCAACAATTTCTGCACATCAAATGATTATAAATTAAAACAATATGGAGGATTGACAACAATTTTTTGGCTTTAGTGGCTACGATACAAAGAACGAAGGAAGTCACGTAAGCATATGTAGGCTTTATTTTGTTTCCTATCTTTTGTTGTGTTTGCACCTTTCACTAGCTGCATTTACCAAAAAACTCTAAATATTAAAGCATATCTAGACAGTTGTGATTTCTTGATTGATTATTTCTTATAGTCATTTCAGCCATGAAATAGGACAGCAAATTTAAAACAACCCAGAGGCTTTTGCAGTTTGTGATAGGCGAAATGAAACAAGCTGTTACAGAGTGAACATGCAGAAATGCATGCTTTTTGGCCAAATTGTAACCCTTGTTTTTTATAAGCAGTTTTCCTTAATGAATGTCTGATATCTCATAATTTGTTTTTTGAAACTTTACCAGTTTTACTTATAATCATAATATTTGCGATTTTCGCAATTCTTATTGGGCCATATCATGTGGGCTTTCATAAGGCTTTCTTGGTACCTTTGGGAATTTTTGCAGTTTTTGTAATTCTCCTTGGGTGCCTCTGAGATCTTTCCAAATTTTCGTAATTATCGTAATTCTCGTAATTTTCGAAAAATTCGCAGTTATCATTGGGCCTCTCTGACATCTTCCAAAGCATTCTTCGTGTCTTACAGATTTTTTGTAGTTTTCGTAATTCTCGTTATGTCCCTCTGAGATCTTTGCGAATTTTCGCAATTCTCGTAATTTTCGTAAAATAGGCAGTTCACGTTGGGACCCTCTGACATGTTTGAGCCTTTCTTGGTCGTTTGGGGATTTTTGCAGTTTTCTTAATTCTCGTAATTTTCGTAAAATTCGCCGTTTTCGTTGGGTCCCTCTGACATCTTGTAAGTCATCCTTGGTACTTTTGCGAATTTTTGCAGTTTACGTAATTCTCGTAATTCTTGTTGGGTCCCTTTGAGATCTTGCGAAAATTTACAGTTCTCGTAATTCTTGTAATTTTCGTAAAATTCGCAGTTCTCGTTGGGTCCCTCTAACATCTTGTAAGGCTTTCTACGTACCTTTGCAAATTTTCGCAGTTCTCGTAATTTTCGTAGCAGAGTTCAATCCTGGACATATCTCATTGTTTCTGCGAATCCTTACTGCACTCGCAATTCACTTTGCGATGTCATGCCACGTCAAGCATTGAGCGCGCGCGCTGTTGAAAAAAAATGTGGAAATATATAGCCCTTGTGGGCAGTTTAATATCTATGCACGGGTCTAACTCTCTTAAATGCTCGGTGATTCCATATTTTCGTTTGATAGATCACTTTCTTTGTCGATTATCTACGTTTTGTGAAAGATTAAATTTGAAATTTAAGAAAATCTGTTTTGTGGAAGTCTGATTTTTTTCAACTTTTCGGTCCCTTGAATTATCGAATTCTGCTATTATTGAAGCTGCACGGTGTTCGAAAAAGTCCATCTTAGGGGTTGAGTTTAGCTAAAAGGATGACACAGGCTCAGATTATTTACTTGACAGACCCAGCTAAATAAAATTTGACTAAGAAAATGGGCAGACAACGAATTATTTTTAATATTTTTCAACTAACAAGCACTGAGGCTATGTAAAGTTACGAGGACCGATGTGTCAAAATTGGGTAGTGTTCCACGCGCTTTATTTCGAAAACGAAGTCGGTGATCCCCAATTTTTTTTTGCATTTCTGATATAGGTAACTCTTTATCTGTCAGTAGCCAAAGTAGGGAAAAAATCTGTGTTGTAGAAGTTTTTTCGCGCGAGAGTCCTTAAAACAAGAAATTTCCTATCTAAAGTAGCGACCTTATTGCCCGGAAGAGACAGAAAAAACAACTTAATTAAGTAACTTACTCGTCAGCCACCAAGTTGTTACAATTGGCTTTTTTTAAATTTCAAGTATCTTAAATGAACAAATTGGGTAAATGATCATTAAATGGCTTTAAAGGAGCGTTTATTGGATAAGAAGCGTTTATTAGAGAGAGGCTTTCATTTACATTTTTTCTAACAACTGAATAGGGGACAGAACTTCAACTTTTCTAAAGCTGAATGATGTACAAACTATCAAAAAACAAGAAACTGTTGATCTCGAAGTCAATAGCAGGTTGTCTAATCCACCGTTGCTTCTTTTCATTGCTCGCATTGCACATGCAGATAAACAGAAGTTTGCAACTTGCCTAACGACAGAAGAAATTGGCTGGGAATTTTAGATACAGGGCGTTTAAGAGAGAGAGGCGCTTATAACAAATTGGTATTTTACTGGTGCGTTAGAAAGATACGAGATGTTTATTAGAGAGCGGGCGTCCAAGGAGCATTTCCGGTATAGACTTAGTGAGAAACATTTTAAAGGCAACTCAATATAAAAATATGTTATTCAGACGAAGGGTTAGAATTGCAATAGACAAAAGAGGCAGCTCCCGTCTATCTGTCTTTTCTGGTATATTATGATTTCACCCAATAATCCGCTCCCACATAGCTCGATAGCTCAGGTGTTAGGACACTTGACCGGTAATCGCAGGGTCATGGATTGGAAACCTGTGCAAGAGTGAACTTTTCAGGCTTTTTTTTTTTCAATTGTTGATATGAATGGCAGCTCTTTGTAGACAACATTTGTAACGTTTTCAATTGAGTTTTAATATTAATCCCCGTCGGTTTTGATTTCTTTATCAAGCTGTTTATATCTCTCCTCATAAGAAGACAATAAGAAAACAAGTATCGTTATGGTCCGACCGAATTGGGTGCTAAATGGTGATGTTCAATTTGTTTGGCTAAGCCTTTAGCAGATTTAACGCTGGTCGAGTGAATAAAAACTTCACAGGACAGGTACCCTTTTTCAAGACTGGAGAGTACCTGCCAAGGAATCAGCCAATATTGATTATAAAAAGGAAAATTGCTAGCTTGAGTAGCAAGCTTAGCCACCAATGTTGTTGACGATTGGTTCATTTTCTTTTTATTTCAACTGGTGTATGGGTAACGTATACGTTAGAAAAGCCCGAAAAGGCTCTTCTAAGTAAACAAAAAAGGAAGAGTAAAGAACTGTTCCTCAGATAAGAGAGCTACACTGTGCACAGAACAATCCTGGCTTTCTTTTGTCCGTTTTGCACGGTATATAATGAGATTGTACATTTACCAGCTCTCTCATGGTTTGATAGCTCAGTTGGTTTTACGTTACTGCACCTGTAATCACAGGGACATGAGTTCGAATCTCGTTCAATCCTGGATTTTTGAGGGTTTTTTGATATATTTATTGATACGAATGACAATTCTGATACCTTATTCGTACTTAATGTCGCGCGTACTTAATTTTCGCGATTTTAGCAAGGCAATATTTTGCGATGCCTTAGTTTCTCGATTTCAAGAAGGCACAAAGAGAAAAGACCATTAAATTTCGCGAAAATGTGTCAACAAAAGTTTACTTTCATACAACTTCACAAAGGTAATGAACTATCACCATACTCCGTAAAAAGCGCTTAGTTCAAACACAATCTTTTGCATACACTTAAGACAATCAGTCATTCGGTCGTCCGAACGTTTTTGCAGATCTATACATTATTCAGATCCTCAAAAGCATCTTCTGGGGGAAGTTTCTTCATTTGTAGCTATCAACCTGTTAATAAACAATAATTGGATGAGGTTTTTCGCTACATCCGCAATAATCAAGGTCGAGGTAACTGTTATCAGCCGAAGCCGGAGGCTGAGGCTGATAACACTTACCGAGACCTTGATTATTCCGGATATCGCAGAAACCAAATCTAATAATTGTTTTATTATACATTGTTTTAAGGTAAACCAAATAACGGCAAACAATTTCAACATTTGTGTCCTTCTTGTCTTCCAGCTTCTGAACGCTTTTTTCCTTAAGGTATTCGTGGACAGTTCCTTCGCGATTTTTGTCAGCTTTCTTTTGTTTTCCGAGTCTTCTTGTTTCACCAATTTTTCAATTTCTTGCTCGGTTGAAGAAGCGAATCGACGAGCCATGAATTTACTTCACTTTCAGATGCCTCCCACATTGCTCTTGAAAATCATGCAGTGCGCGCGCAACCTACAGATTATTCACTAATCTGTAGGTTGCGCTGATTCCCAGAATTAACTGTAGGCTCTTAGCCAATGAAAAGACAGTTGGTGACTACAATGTATAATAATAACATTGATTGATTCATTTGTTTGATTGTGTAAATTTTTAATGGAGGTTTTAAATTTAGCGTGGGTTAGTTTTGCGATCTTTTTCAATTCGCGAAAATCACTAAAATTAGCACGAATAAGGTAAGTTTAATAGACGCACATAAAATATTATTGTTAACATTAGAAAGGTTTTCCAGTTGATTGTTGAAATTAATTAAGTCGTGTTGGTTTTGACTTTTCTTTATCGTTCGCTGTCATCACTTGGTCAGATTCGTTGCTTGTTCAATTGTATTTTTTCCGTGAACTGATTGGCGTTGTTTACGCTTGCTGTGATTGGCCAGAATGATTATTGTGGTTTTATTTTTACAACACTCAATTGTCAATCACTCTATTGCATTATACAAATCTTTCTTGAAGCCCATGAGACTAATGCCATTTCTGTGCGGGAATATGACCGTGAAACGGAAAACTAAGCCCAACATTTTAAACTAAGGATAAATAGATTGTTACGTTTCGTAGGTATTTGGATTCAAACAATATCAGATTTCTACATCACAGAGTGTTTGCCAACCAGTTCAAACTTCGGTGGCTGTGAGTAACAAGAATCGACTGTTTTAAACTGTTTATATGTCTCCCTTATTAGAAAAGAGGTTATTGGCCAGAGTGGTTATTTTGGTTTTAGTTCTATAATAACATGCAATCGTCAATCGCTTTATTGCATTAAAAGAATCCATCTGGAAGTCCACGAGACTGCAGTCAATTCTTTGTGGTGATATAGCTGTGAAACGGAAAACCAAGTCCAACATTTTAAGAAAATTGACCACTTTTAAAAAAAAAAATACACTTTTGTCATTTTCAGATAGATATTTTTAAAACCTAACCTTTACAAAAAGTTTCAGAAAAAAGATTGTTTCTACGCAAAGTTATGAACAAAAAAAGTTTAGGGCTATGAATGACAGTCGACAGGTGTTGACAGTCATCTGTCAACAACGCCGAAATGATCATGTAACAAGAGGGCCCTGGTGTGTTGACTTGAGATCGATTGCGTACCAATTCCCACGTTATCGAAGATATCGAAGGGTCTGCTGTGTAAAAAACATGAAATTAAGAAGGAAGAGATCCCGCCTGTTTGCCCCTGCCAAAAAAAAAACGCAAGGTCTAAGCGTACAGAAGAATTTTGCTCGGTGTGGGACGAAAAACTTTCCCCGAGCGACAAAAGCTCGTATATTTATAATCAAGAGCTGTTGTTAAAAAAAAAAAAAACCGAGAGAAGAGCGAGAACGCCACGTCCGCGAGCCGCTTAAAGATATACGGCAGAGCTGCTGCAACACGCGAAGACAGAAGCGGTTTGTTGTCGAGTTTGTTACCCGGACGTGACCTTCCTCAAAAAGATAAGTTGCAAAAGTTGTGTCTCGAGTAATAAAGACGTTTATTGTTACCCAACTGCAGGCATTTGTGACAAGACGTTCTCCCTTAGATCTCGAGCTGAGAACGCGGCGGCTTCTTCGCTGCTTTCAACGTGCTTTCCTTTCGCATTCACTTTCGTCTTTCGGGTCCCGACAGCTTGATTAGTCTTTCTTCTAATTGATTTCTTCGGCATTGTACAGCTGACGAAATTAAGAGGGTAAAATTTCCAGTGCATAAAGATCCTTTGAACGGCACGCGTGCACACAGCTGAACGAAAGTCGCTTTCCGATAAAAATATGACACCATACCAGGCGGAATGTTTGCGCTATTGTTATAACGTAAGTTGAATCTCCCTGACACCTAGCTGTTTTAATTTCATTAGGTCCGGAAAAAAGTCTCCTAATCTATTACCTATTATTACCTTGAGCGCACGTTTTAAGTTCGCGTTCAGCGGGTTTTCAACCAATTTAGCTCAAATTTGGCGAGAATGTTGCCAGATAATTTGAAAGTAAAACAGTTTCTCCGAATTTATTTTTTTGCGCTCATTGAAAAGTTATGATACGTTAAAGAAAGAGAAGGGATGTTTTTGGAAACTTCAAAGTTTAACTGAGTGCAGAAAACAAACCAGGCCAATAAAAAAAAACATTCCGAGACACGGTTTTTGAGCCAAAGTTGAAGAGATCAGCGCAATGTTCGTCTTACCCTCCAGACCATTTTCGGGTGGAGCGGAACCGATTCTGTGAACGATGCAGTTTTGAAAAACTGTAGCTATATTTTCAACAGAACTGTCTTTTTTGTTTATCTAAATACGTTCTCGTAATCTTCAGTTATTAAGCTTTCAGGAGCTATATAGTTTGTCAGGGTTTGTGTGAAACGCCTGACGCTCAAACGGTGATAACGCAATGTTGTCATTTGGGGTAACATGATACCTTAACCTAAGAATAAATACGTTATTGCGTTTCGTAGGTATTTGAATTCAAATAATATCACCTCCCTGCCTCACGGAGTGTTTGCCAACCTGATCAATCTGCAGTGGCTGTGAGTAATAAGAATCGACTCTTTCAAACTGGTGTTGTCTCCCTCGTTAGAAAACAGGTGTCGTTAAGGTCCTACCGAACTGGGTGTTGAATGTTGATGTTGAATTTGTTTGGCTGGTCCTTTAGCAGATTAAACGCCTTCCTAGGGCAGCCACTCTTTCTTAGGACTGGAGAGTAGCTTCAAGGGACTCAACTCCAACATTTACTAAAACAAGAAAGTTGCTAGCTAAACTAACAACCTTACGTACAATTGGCTTTGTTTTTTTATCATATGCTGTCTTAAGTAAAAATAAAAATAGTAAATCAAATTTAACGTGATAGTGTAGGGAATAGACGCCTAATCTCCCGAGCGAGGTGCTCATGTGTTAACACGTGACCGTCCAGGTCGAATTGGAATTTGGAAGTGTAGAGTTTTCTGCGGATGAAGGAAAACGGGAGAACCTGGAGAAAAACCCTCGGAGCAAGGAGAGAGCCAACCCACATGCCATCCACTGGAACCGATTCCGGGTCCTAGAGGTGGGAGGCGAGTGATCTCACCACTACGCCAACCTTACTCTTCCGTCATTAGTTAGAAAACGTTAAAATCGAGGAGCTTTTCAGATATTGAGATTTGTTACTTGTCCACGTGTATTTCAGTAATATAGTAGGGATGTTTTAATCAGGCTTTCTTTTCAGGGGAATCTCATCAATTTGAGGGGGGGAGGGGGTACATGAACGTCGATGACATCACAAAATATTGTCTTGTAGTCATGAATAAAATGCAGAAGAGTCTTATTAAAGTGGATGATGTCATGTACTATTCTAGTTAAAAAACAGCTTTGATCCGTTTGTTAACCGGCTGTCAGGGTTATCAGTGATGTCATGTTCTATGCTAAGCTGGTGGCGGTCATAGTTGGTATAACTGGTTTGACAGGTTTTTAACTCGTTTGGACTCGGCATTCTGGTTGGCTGCCTTAGTTTCTATTGTTTGAAGCGTATTAAAGCTTTATTTACTAACAGGCGCCGCCTCGCTTCTCATTTGTGATTCAAAATTGGTGAATCGTGACGTTCTTGTGCAAGCTTCCATTACTTGCCGCTATCTCTGTTACGGCAGACAAGCATTGTTACTTAACGATATAAAACTATTTTCGGTTCACTGGTTCATAAAATGTGCAAGTTAATGATGGCACCAAAGAACCAACTACACGCAGATTTTAATTCAAAAATCTATTTCATAGGCTCAACAAGTACAAAACAAGGTCATCAATACACAGTTAATTGCCTCGTTTTTTAGGGGGTTTTACTGAGAAATAAACTTCATTTTAACAGGGATACTTTCAACAGAGATACAGGTGAATTTTGACTCAACAGTATCCTAGTTTTCTTGTCACGGCCGCCATTTCCTCCTTCAAAATTTTCTCTTCCCCTACCTTCCCGGTTTTATTTTGCCTTCTTCACTAATATTTTGATGCTCCAAAATCTTTATTTCCCTCCTCCTCCTCCTCCTCCACAATTTAATTTTGTCTCCTCTAACACCACAATTCTTCTACTGTTTTCATCATTACCAACGCCACCACCACCACTTCTCTATTGTTTTCACCACCGCCGCCAAAACATTTCTATTGTTCCACCACCATCGCGGTAACGCGTGGTGGTGGAAACAACAGAAATGTTGTGGTGGTAATGGCGGTGGAGAAACTATAGAATTATGGTGGTGGTGCTGGTAAAAACAATAGAATTGTCCTGATGGTACATGGTGGAGAGAAAATGGAATTTGCGGTGGAGGTGGTGGTGAAAACAATAGAATTGTGATGTTGATTTTGGCGGGGGTGCAGAGGAGGAGGAGTAGGAGGAGAGGGGAAATAAAAAAAAGTGTGGAGGATCAAAAGATTATTGTGAAGGTGGAGTAGGCAAGAGAGGAGCAGCCAACCAGAATGCTAAGTCCAAAAGAAATAAAAACCTCTGAAACCAGTTATACCTACCGTGACCGCCATCATTAATAAACCTGACAAAATGGTTAACAAAAAAGTCAAACCTGTTTGTAAGCTGAATATAGAGCACGTCATCATCCTACTGTTATGAGATTCCTTGGCATTTTATTCATGAATATAAGACAGTAGTCATGACGTTAATGTATCCCCCCCCCCTCAATTTCATGAGATTGCCTCTCAAAAAAGGTCTAAATTAAAACATTGCTCTTTTTTATTTCCACCTTTATTAAAACTACATACTACACTCCACTTACTCACTTTGCTTACTTACATAAACATAACACTTGAATAACACTAACATACTATACCTACATATTACATTTTACTTACTTTACATTGCTTTTTAAAATACCTAATTACATGACATGACTTACATGAAACTTACTTACTATTTCCATACTAAATTACATAATCCTTACATTATACTTATATATTCACGTACACACACAAATGCACGTATAGATTACCTGCCCTTAAATTGTCCAACGGCCTTATTTTTCTCTGTTAATTAACCTGTAATGGTGATATTGTAATTGCGATTGTAACTGCAATGCTGGTCTCCGTACATCTCGAAAAAGGAAAAGAAGACTGAATGTCGTTTTCCCGGATGAAGGCTCCCCATTTCACATTGAATTTTCTTAAAGACCCAGTTTTAACAGCATAACGTCTTTCATAGTCAAGGCAATTTAATATAGTTCGAAAAAAAGTTCTCTTGAAGGGTAAAGGCACATTATTGTCGAGCAATATATGTGATACCTCGAGGTTTAAACTGCACGATGAAATAGCAGGTTTATAGTATCGTTCACGAAGTCTATGCAAGAGAGAAAGGAGAATTCTTGGTTAAGGAAGCAAGAGCTGTTTCTCATCCAGTTACCAATCTCATTCCAGAAAGGTTTAAAAGATGTGTAAAAGAGTTTCCGAGCTTGCCTTAAAGAAACTGCACTGGCCAATAGGAGTAATTCCAATTCTGAATAAGAACATTTATAGTTGCTAACTTTCTGTGCAGAAGTTTAATTTGAAAGACTCGTAGTTTAGATTCGATCCAGAGCGCTTCTGTTTTCTTATAATTTACTCTTAAACCAGAAAGAGCTGCAAAGGAATCTGAGAAGGTAAAAGATTGGTGTACTGAGTTATCTGAGCCACCTAAAATTAAGGTGTTGTCATCTGCGTATTGGCTTAGTTTGCATTCTGTACCTAAGACACGAATACTTTTAATTTGATCGTAATTTCTTATGGCATTACCTAGTATTTCTACATATAAGATGAATAGAGACGGGGATGCAGGACATCCTTGTCTAACGCCTCTAGTATGATTGAAAAAATCGAAGGACCAGAATAACTTAACCTAGGTGATTAAGAAGTCGCCAAAGTTATAATAGCGGAGGGTCAATGAACTTCCATTCCAAAGGGTCAAGGCTTTTTCGAAGTCTATAAAAAGCAAAATGCCCCCTGCGCTGTCAGATGGAAAGGTGTCCCTAAGTAAATGATGAGTTTAAAGCGGCGACCAAAAAGGGGGACAGATCGTCCCAAAACACTTTATAAAATTCTGCTGGAATACCGTCCGTCCCGGGGGACGTTACTGATTCCATTTTTTTAAACTCTCAAAGCATTCCGTTGCTGACAGTAGTCCTTCGCCAGATTCTTTCTGATTGTGGCTTAACTTAACCTCAGGGTAGCCTGTTCCAGGCTCTCAGATAGTTGGGACGGCATGAAAATTAGAAAGGGAACGCGAAAATAAGACGCGCGGGATCTGGAAAAATGGGGGCGGTGGCGGGAAAGGGAAGGGAGAGAGCCTGTAA
>Ga0126336_10001047_pt1 | contig 13454 bp, 6 predicted proteins | sample SidCmetagenome_FD_92530 | JGI IMG/M metagenome (GOLD analysis project Ga0126336, IMG submission 92530) | Coral microbial communities from El Islote,Puerto Morelos, Mexico - Siderastrea C C metagenome | ecosystem: Host-associated > Invertebrates > Cnidaria > Coral | place: El Islote,Puerto...
AGAGTGTTATGGCTGACAAGAGGGTTTCCAGAAGAGAAATTACTTTGGAGTGACTCGTGGGCCCAGGATTGTAAGCTACAAGGGCAGGATTCGCACAACGAGAGCATGTGTGTGTCATTTCTCAAAAGGAAACGAATTAAGGAGAGAAGCGGACTCATTTGAACCGTGTTCGACTCGGTAAGAATTCGATTCGACCCGCATTACGGAGCTGCTTCTCGGAAAAGTCGCAGCATTTGAATGTCGCGTTAATATATGTAACTTCTGCCACTGTTGGATTAGTTCTACTAGTAGCAGTTATCGAAATTCAAGATGAGATAGAGAAGGTTTTCAATATTTGGTCCACAAAACTATTGCTATATGCATCTGTCCACTATTACCTAAAAGCATCCAAGATCAACAACGCATAACTGTGCTACAAAGTTTTGTTTTCATTTCCGTTTTTTTGGAAACCACATGCAATACGTTTCTCAAACTGGATGTTCACCATAGAGTTTGAAGGGCTAACAATGAACGGAACTGTCTTGAACGACGACGAGACAAGACGTTTTAGTAACTCAGAGATAGCTATAGGAAAATTTATAAATCCCTCGTGCACATGTTTCCGTCAAATAAAAGGAAGCAGTTCAGCTCAGCATTGATAATTTTTATTGCAAGTCACTCTGCTTCCACTGCATTTGATTTATGTGGTCCTCTTTAAACACCACACATTTTAAGCAGTTTTGTGCCTCTCTTCTTGTTGACCCTCCTCCTGTTATCTCGAGAGGACCATATAATATGAAATTTCACATACCACACGTAACACCGTCTAATTGACCCTTCTGCAGCACAGTCTAGGTAATGTAGGTTTAATTTGAATTTATGGCATAAGTTATTAAATCATTTGTATAGCTGAAGGGCAATGAAAATATGTGACCTTCATTTCCCATTATTTAATTTTGTGGCAGGCTTTGTATTGGAAATTCCTCACACACTGAATTGTCTCAATATCTTCTTGACTCATTCCCTGTACCCAAGAAAGCTAACAGAAATCGGCCTTTTCGATCTCGTTCTCCACCTTTAATAATTTTGTTGCCCCAATAATAATAATAATGATAATAATAATAATAATAATAATAATAATAATAATAATAAGAAGAAGAAGAAGAAGAAGAAGAAGAAGAAGAAGAAGAAGAATAAGAATAAGAATAAGAATAAGAATAAGAATAATTTTTTCCGAAAATTAGCTGCATAGGCTACTTTCCCGCCCTTTGCATGCTATTTAGGGACATAGCATACAAACGTCTTGTACTGCTTTAATAATAATAATAGTGACATATATACACAGGATGACCCCATCAGTTAAAAACACAGGTAACAAAGGGGGGTTCTGTTACTAAATAAGTGCCCAAGATAGTAAAATACGTTAATAGTGGGGTGCATGGTTATGTAGTGGAAGCCTGATGCAAACACGAGAGTGTTGGGAGAATTCAAAGGTTTATGCGAGCTTGATCGAACACAGGCTCTCAGACATTTGTTACTGAAGAGCATATCTCTTAACAACAAAAAAGGCTAATACATGCGTAATGTGTACAGTGTATTGGGCGGGTACTGTAATTTAAAGGGTTTATGGATCCAAGGGAGCTGCCTTAACCTCTCCCCATCCCCGCCCCCTAAATAAAAATAACAAAAAAAAATAATAATGAAACTACACCCACAAAGAGGGCAATTTCTACTTGACATTTCTGCCATACTTCATAGAATCGGAATGCGTGTATGTTTCAATGAAAATGGCACTTCAAAATGTACTTCTGGAGCAAATTACATATACATCTCAGTGTTGAGAGTGACCCAAGGGAGTTATTGTCAAATGAGACCAGTATACAAAGGGAGCTCAGACCATGCCCCAGTTTGCAAAAGTTGGATAGCGCTATCCACCAGATAAATCTCTATCCAGGGGATAAGTGTTAGGGAAGTTAGGGAAACCAATATTGTGAAATCCACTGGATAGAGATTTATCCGGTGGATAGCGCAATCCAAATTTTGAATCACTGGGGCCAATATAACTGGACAGGTATGGTTAAGTTTATTTACATGAGACCAGCTTCATGAAAGTATAAGTGATCACATAAGGCCAGTAAGAACTCAGCACACTAGCTGTCACCTGCCATAGCATGTTTCCACAAAATTGGTATGAACCAAAATCCTCAAGCAAATTGCTGAACAGAAAGACAAAAATCTCAGCTGGTCTAATATTGTGTAGGCAATGACTCAAACCAGTTCATGTAGTCAGAAGTGATGGATTATTACAAAGACAAAGCTGAAGTCACACTAGTCTGAGTTTGCACGTGTATCATACAATGTCCACCTTTATTTATCACAGTCATCATTCTCATAGCACCTCCAGATGGAGTACAGGTGGAGTAAAAGACCACAAAAAAGCACCATACTCAAAAATTCTTATTTCTTTGCTTTGAGATGCTCCCTCATAAATGGCTTGAAATTTACAACAATTAAAGCACTGCACTTCCATTTGAAAATCATTTGCAGCTGCTGATCATGATAAATAAAACACGCTCTTTAGAAATTACTATTGATGTCTTAGCCATTAGGCATGTTGTAATATTTCAAGCAAATTTTGGGTATGCTTATCTTCAATGTATAAAGTACTTCCCGCTAGCTAATAATAAGTTTATATCAGTGTTCTCTCTGCAAAAGTCCTCATTCGAAAGAGCCCAACGACTGAGTCTATGAAAAGACTATGAAAAGATGAACAAATTAAGTTACAAACAAGTACACCGTAAACTTGAGCATGTCTGGTATCGGTTTGAGTAAAATAATTGAAGTACACACAATGACGCTCTGAACAAAAGAAGTAAAGTCAAGGCTGCGTCATTCTTTCGTTATTAACACATAAAGGTACTGACCATTCAATTCTGGAAGCTTCTCTTTCAAGCCAGTCAAGCCAGTAGAGCTGAAAGTTAGTCAATCCCAACAATTCAATTCGCCATCTTGGTTCGCGCAAGATTGTTGTTGTCGTTGTTTAGGCTTTTTCCACGAACGACAAACCCAAAAACTGCGCATCTTCGAAATCGCTTCGAGCTGAATCTTAGCGTTTTCCTCAGTTGTCGCTAGCTTTCATTGTATATCAATATCAGCAAGAAAAAGGTAAGTTTCATCGCTCAAACACTTGACAAACACCACAGAGACAAACATTCTGCGCGATTTGTGACGTCATACGGCCCGCTTCCTCGGCCAACTCGTTGTCAGCCTTCGGAGACACGATTTTGGTCATTTTGGGCACTTTCAACGGCAATAAAAAAACGGATTTTTGTTTCTTGTCATCCAATTTCTCTTGCCATTTTGGAATTAACACATAATGAACTACCAAAATGTGCATAAAAAAATTTTTAGTTCATAGCCACTTTAACTGACAACTGACAAATGGCCAAAAAAATTACGACAACTGTAATTTGTACAAGAGTTAACTGACAACTGACAACATGGGTCAACATGCTTGAAAGGCCCTATTATTCTTTAAACTGAGAATAATGGTTTCGGTTATTTTTTTTTATGTCTTCTTTCACGATAAATCGCCAGACAAATTAACAGAGCAGGAGATAAACAACAGACTTTAATTTCACATGCTGTTACTAGCTAGGCTTTTAGGATATTAAAACTAATCATTTACCACCTGACACTAACATATCTGTTGTTACACATCTGTTGTTACATTATTTTAGACCAGTCTACTGTAGTCACGTACTCAAAGAAATGTGTGCTCATGGAGTCGTTAGAGCTATCGTGAGTTTTTATAGTGTCCATTCCGATGCGGCGTTTGAGCGCCTTCCTATCAACAACGACATAAGACAGTGGAATCGATTAAAACGCATTTGACTGACTTTTTTGGATTGAAACAACTGGCAACGTATAATGCCATAATGTTGTTCTTCGATTTTTCTAAGACGATTTATTAATAGTCTGCACCCACCGTTTCCAGTAGCTGCACGCATATCCCTAAGACGCATTTTGACACAGGTTTGGTCAGAATCAGGTTTGGTTACGAGATATGATGTTTTAAGTAGCAGGTAGTCATAAAGCAATTTTTGAAGGAAAATGCGTGGTTTTCTTGTACCTTTTTAGGTGACAAAAGCACAAAATGTTTAACTATGTAATATTCTACATGCCTAACACCAAATATTTTCACTTTCCGCTATTTTTATTTTTTTTTTGGTTTTCAGGTAATTTCTAATTTTGGGTAAACTCCAAGATGGCGGCCATTCTGGATGATAACACACACCCTTAGCGGCACCGCAACCCATCATATATATCTCATCTTGTAGAGCACATCTCAGATTTTCTACTTAAGGTTTTTATATTTTTAAAATATCGTAACACAGCAAAAATTCAAGGGGGTCCATCAACCCCCACTTCTACCACGGAGGGGGTGAGACTTTTCTTGTACGCCCGATGGTGAACTTTATTCATCCACGCATTTTTCTGCAACTGTAACTTATCAGTTATAGACACAAGAAAGAAACAAATCCATTGTCTATAAGCCTTCATTCCATTCCATTTATTTATTTGATGAAAATACAAATAAATCTTGTATACCTTTGCAAACAAATGCAATTGTTTTGCCTAACGTTTACCGGACAACACAGTGATTGCACTGTGAAAACTAGAAAACCTAACAAAGCACGGATTACAAACTAATCCACAATATGAATACAACGAGCATCGAGCTCTACGTTACCTGGTTCATTGATACAATGTACGAAAGTTAAGCTGGTTATAATTCTTGATCATGGCATTCATTCATCATAAAAAAAATAGCCGTTGACTGGTCAGTAGACCTTGTCACATTTCCCACCACGGTTTTCACATTAGTCGTCCTTGTAATCGTCACACTGTATTTTTCTAATTTAGTCTTCCGCAATGCATCTAAAGACGCTTCGATTCAAACAAGGTCTAATCACGAATTCGTTATCTCCCGATAAAGTTCTCCCTGCACGGGTATCAGCCAGTATAGTAACTCCTTCAGCACGCCCAGATCCCGCTCGTCCTGTTCCTTCTGAGTTGCGCCTGGCTTGAGGGTTGGCTGGGGAGAAGTGGTCAGCTTAGGAGTGACGGGAAATCCCTGATATATTTCCTGTGTGATAAAAAAAATTAACTTGGTTACACAGTTTTCAACATGACGAGGAACGGTCAGAGTAAGGCAAGAACTAATTTCTTAGAAAACGTATATCGTCTACTCCTGTAAAAGACACTTAAGGTTTAGTATACGCTGATTAGGCGATGTTATCACCAAAAGCTAGTTTTAGCACAGGGTCCAGAGGAGTTAAATTTGTACGCAAGAATTATCCTTCGTACATCTTATCTTATAAAATAAATAACCACGTAATTTGATCAATAAATTTCCCAATGCAACCTTTGTGAATCCAATTTTAACGGCTTTTTTCTCTTTCCATACGCTGTATTTGTCGATCTCGATCTCGCTTAGATCTCGCAGACTATTTTTCCGCGGTCGCCTAACACACGGCTTTTGTTCGGAAAGCTTCGCTTTCCGAACGAGGCACGAAGTGCCGAGGTCCCAAGAGTCCACTGACAGTAATTTGACCTATTGTTTAGTGTAAGTCGATCTCAGTGATTCTAAGAGCCCACAGTAACTTGACCTGCGGTAAAAATATAGGTAACGCGAGTAACGCAAGTTCGCAGCAAATTATGTCGGTTGTCTTTCGCAAGGAAAACTAATCGTTCTGCTCGAACTTCGCTCCTCTGGACCCTGTGGTTTTAGCAGCCTCTCTTCCCATCGCGATTCTTAAAAATGACAATTCGAATGCATGGGTCAAAAAGGTAGAGGTAGATTTGATAAAAACGTGAGAATAACAAGAGATTCAAACGGTCTAAGTATTTCTTAACTACAATTTGTGCGGAATTAAGCGGAAATGTTAAGCCACTGAAGACTATTTAAATGAAATATAATTCATTATTATTAATTCCCTTTAGCTGTTTCAGGAATACACATAGGAAGATTAAATAGAACTTACTGCAATTATCTTTATTTTTTTTTTAGAATGACAAGAGATTCAAACGGTTTAAGTAGCTCTTAACTACAGTTTGAGTGGAATTAAGCGGAAATATTAAGCCATTGAAGACTATTTAAATGAAACATAATTCATTATTATTAATTGCCTTTAGCTGTTTCAGGAATACACATAGGAAGATAAAATAGAGTGTACTGCAATTATCAGGGTTAAGTATTTTAACTCACCATCTGCTGAAAGTTGCTAATAAGAAAGACCAAGTCATCACCGATTTGTTGCAAATTTGTCACAAAATTGCTGCCCTTCTGAGCTTCGCGAGATTTCATGTCGTTGATGAAGTCTTTAAAAATGTAAAGCTGTTCCACTAACGTCTTCAGAAGCGTTTGTTCCTGAAAAAAAACAAGAGAGATATTCAAGAAATATTCAATAAACTGATTATACTGATTCGTGCGATTCAACTCTGGAAACCCTTGTATTTAAGTTCCTCCAGTTCCAAGAAACCCTTTCTATTTGACTATTTACTTTTCAAGGTCGAATGCACCTCAAGAGCCTTGCGGTCCAAAATTTGCATTTGTATGCAAACAACTAGTGCGTCACACAATTAACAGTCAGCACGATGCAATGGACAACAAAAAGCCACAGAATTATTTGGACTTTTACATTATGTAATTTAGTTTCTACTTGTTCAATGCATCTTTTCAAACATCAACTTGTCAAATTTTGTCATTAAACAATCCTGTAGATATAACTTACCGATATGGTATCTTGATGCCATATAGGCTTAGGTAGTCCAGGAATGCTGTGAACATATCCATCGTAGTTTTTGTCTCCCAGACGGACTTGGGCCTGCAAAGGTACAGGTTATAATGAAGGTTGATTAGACATGATATCATAAATAATGTAATACGATAACTTGTAAAACCCAGAGTTGGGGCAAAATTACCTGATACCCAATAACACTGCAAGCCCAACTAATATTGCCAAAATTGATTTCAAATGGGCAATGACGAAGCTAGCCATCAATTAATGACAGCGCAGGAAGTTTTCTTCAGTAGTTATAACAGAAAGATCATGAAGTCAGAAAGGATTATAATTCAAAACGATAAACACTTTTTTTCAAATACTAAAAAATTAAAAACCCCAGATCAAAGACTTGAAAGCATTCTTCACGAGCGTTTTATTGTTATCAGTTTGAATTGCAACAAATTATATATAATTAGGGTTTCGTCCTCGGGGTTAAAATGAACGTCGATTTTCAGACGCAAAAAACAAATCGTTAGCTATTTTTAGGCATATATTTTCTGTTGATGTCTTGAATTGGCTATTCTGGAAAACTAAAGTAAGCGCATTGTCAAAAACGGAGGGCAATCAGCAAAGAAAAACATCTTTGAAGTTAAGGGATTGAAGTTAAAATGCTACCAAATATTTTTCATATTGTACTTACAAAGTCCATCTGGGTTTCGCCGACAGTCTTTGAAAGCTGCGTAGAAGTGGAAAGAGTCCAGCTTTTCATGTTGAGTAATGAATTTGCTTGGTTGAAGTGATCAATGCCGCCATGAGCTGGGGCAGCCATAGAACCTCCAGCGAACATCAGCGTAAACATAAATACCGCGAAAAACGCGGATTGAGATATTAAATCTGTAAAATAAAGAAATTATAGTCGAAACTTTGCAAGTGAAAGTCTAATTTTCCCATCAACAAAAACCAGAAGGCTGTGCTTACTTCACTCGCAGGCGAAAGCCACCATCAAGTAGTTGTTGACCCAAGTAGTTGAAACACCCTCCCTTCCTTCCCCTGTTCAATTTTGCGTAGTGTTGTGAGCAATTGTCTTCACCCATTAAGTTAAAACATTTTTAGAACATTGCCTAGTAGGAGAGGGATGGAGATATTATTGAACCGACGGCGTTCCAACAAAGTCATGGTAGTCTAAGCAGCTAGCGTTTGAAACATCAAAGTGCGGTCACAAAGTCGTTTTTTGGAATTTAATTTGCAAACAACTCTTTCCACTGTTAAGTCATCCTCATTCTGTTTTGATTTTTTTTTTTCGTTGTTAAAGAACTAAAGCAAATTTTCTAAGACTGGGAATGTTTAATAACGAAAATGTGAACAGACAATGTGACTTTTTATCAGTAATGCGTTGGGTTTAAGACTTTTTTCTTTGTTTTCAGGCTTATCAAGTTTTTTACTTTTCTGAAAGGTACTTTTTTCACAATTTTCCCTTGAATATACTCAAAAGATCTAAGGAACTTACCTCGTTTCGTAGTTTTCATTTTGACAAGACAGACTTCTTCTGATACCTCTCTTCTTTCGTCTATGTGATTCTGTTGATTGTTTCGATTTGACTGGCTACACTAATAGCACACCCTTTTATACGCTGTGCCTCACAATACAGATGGGTAGAGGACAAAATATTCCCCCAATCATCGTTAGTCACAATTCTAAATATAATGCCAAATTTTTTCTTGCACTTCCCCTCTCAGGACTGTTGTCTTTACCCCTTCCTTCCCCATTTTTAAGAGCGTGATAGGTTTTAAAATAGCTTAAATAATCATCCTTGGTTGTTTAAAAATATATATTTGGCCTGTTCAAAGGAAATATGTAATAGAGATGACGAAATCTGCGATCCCCGAATGTGGTTTAGAGTGTATCACTAGGCTCCGATGTACTAATGAATACATTTTTTTCTGTAAACCCCATTTCCGTGCATGGGAATTTCTAAAATAATTTATGTGTTTTCCCTGGAAGGCTCTTAAGCGTTCCTGTTCAGTTGTTTACACGACCACCTGAACAACCGTTGATAAGCATGTCAAGGGTATTCGTTTAGTTTTGTTTCATTCTGTTATCACGTCAAAACACTCAACAATTTAGTTGAAACAAACGCCCCCAAAATAAGTAAATAATAAAACGTGAAATTGGATACTATTTGGCTGTAAAATGACACCCACGACTATCAAAATAATAGAACAACGTTAAACAGTCATGTTTTTTAATCTAATAAGCAGATTTAACAGAAATGTTACCTCATGATCTGTTTAGAAGGATTTACTTTTCGTTCAAATTTCATAGAATTGAGATGACACAGTATTAAAGCCTTAAAAAACTAGCGTTATCATCTATTTTCGCGATTTTTAGAGTTTATTCTTAGAAAGTTACTATCCGGTTTGCACTTCCGTTCCATCGGAGGCAACCGAGCCTGTATAACGCCGTATAAACTAGCATGGATTTGTTCTGGTTATTCTGGCGTGAAACCATCAATATCCGTTTAACTTTAGGACGAAATAGTTTGCTGATATTTTAGATTTAGGTATTTAAAGGAATTTTGAGGTTTACGTAAGACATACAGTTTTAGTACTTGGCAAATTCATAACGACTTCCGGTTTTCTTTAATTCATTTCAGTTTGCCATATTTTATACTTTTCTTGGACGGAATGTTTCTCACCATGCGTTCCTTTCTCCAAGTAGTTGAACGGAAGTGAAAGTTTTAATTGTCTATGTTTAATGCTAAAAAGAAAATTTCCTTACCAACTAATAGCTATTTGATCACCAATTTTACTGTAAACTAATATCCCGATATTGAATTTCATAAGCCGTCTACTGAAATGCTATCGGATTTCTTACTGCTCATATATATATATATATATTTTTGTATTTGCTTTTTTCTTGGTCGGTCGGAGAGTGTGGTTTTTATAGCAAGCTTTAATTACAAGACTCGTACAACTCAGTTTGATTCACTTATCAAAGCTCAAATAAATGATAAAAATGCATTCAACCCATTTGTTCTGTTCACATATTCTCAGCCTGGGTTAAACCAGGAATGAACAGAAGAGAGAGTGACAGCAAAAATGATGAAATTATCTGCTTCAATGAGGAAATGGTTAAAAAAGAACCACACTCGAAATATGTGATTTGAGAAATGAAGTTGCCATCCTAATAGTACATGAGCTCGAGATTACACAAGGTCAGAGATTCACACAATTGAATAAGTCGCTTAAAATCACTGTATTTAAAAGGACCTTCAAGTTTGTTTTAAGTCAATAAGGCAATGATTGAAGAATTTGGTATCCAAAGTTCCAAGTTTAGCCATTAAACATTTAAAGTTTCGGTGAAGTTTGATCTGCGTTTTAATTGGCGAACTTTTGCAGCAGTAATTGTCGAGCAGTAATTAAAATTAGCTTAGTTTAGTTTAGAGACATGTTTTCCAATGGGTTACATTAATTTAAACACTAAACAAAACTTCCACTTATCAACAGTTAAGGGCAGATTTACTTTAACATTGTAACAAACAAGTTACTTTGAGCCTCAAAAGTTATGTCTGAACGGACTGTAAAACTTTACGAGTTTCGTGACGTGGCCACGTTTAGATGATTGTGCAATAATACAAACTATCAATTTAGTATTAATTCTTGGAATCCTTTGAGACGAGTATGTTTTTCTGCATCAAAATCGACGATATGTATAGACGTGAAAGTTAGTTCTGGTAAGTGCGTAGGTGGCCCAATTTAGTGAGATGTACACCCCCTTTGCTAGTTAGGACAATTTTAGCAAATAGTTAAATAAATTGAAAAGATGTAAAGTTGTTCCACTAACATCTTGAAAAGCATTTGCTCCTGGAAAAGAAGGAGAAAGAAAGAAATGTATAAAACTAACAAAAAATAGATCGGCTGTTCTGATTCATTCGATTGAATACCGGAAACTGACTTTGAATTAATTTCATCCAGTTCCATGAAACCCTTTCTTTTCGACGTATTTGCTTTTCAAGGTCGAATGCACCTCAAAAGCCTTTCAAAATTTGTATTTGTGCGCAAATAAGTAGTCTGTCACACAGTTATAGAACAGCAAGACTCGACGAACCATAAAAAGACCTGATAGCCGATTAATTCGCTGACCTACGCCACACCATAACCTGAATTTGCAGTTTGAAGATCATTCAGTCGTCGTAAAGTGGTCGATAGTTATTGAAGAAACGTCAGCAAGACGTTTCAGTTGAAGAATGATGCAATTGGTTGCTTTGGTCGTGATTCCATACATTTTGACAGTGAATTATGTACTTGACGCAAGTTATACGTTAGTTGGGCTTTTCCCGAGTTTCAGCTTGTTCCCTGATACAGTTGCCTTAATATCAACATGTCGAAGTTTATCATTAAATAATGCTATTTGTAGGGTAATGGATAACTTACTGATATCTTATCTTGATGCCATATAGGCTTAGGTAGTCTGAGAATGCTGTGACCATATCTATCGTAGTTCTCGTCTTCCAGACGGACTTGGGCCTAGGAAGATACAAGTTATATATAATGAAGGTTGAGTAACAAGATAACATACATCACGCAGTATAACTTGGACTTTAATAAGCCAGACTTGACGCAAAATTTGTCGGTGCAAAACAATAATGTGATACAATTCTTTGGGTCAAATTCATAGTTCACTATTGCAAGAAGCATTCAATTAGTGTCGCTTTTCATCGCACCCAGTTTTCGATACGTTTTCGATTCTCAAGTGTCAGATAACTCAGTTTGAGAAATTAATAATAACAAATTATTTAACCCTATTTAGACCGGACTTTTTTGGTTCTTCTGGGACCGGGGGGGGCTGATTCGGCCCCCACCTCTTAACTCCGAGAATATTGAAGCTATGACAACGAAACTTGGAGGGCAGATAATACGTTCAAAAATGTCTCCTTTTATGTCCGCAACATAAGCTGATGACGTCATATGACGTAACAATTACGTCAGGTTCTAAAATGGGGGCCATCTTGGATCTGCCAGCTTGGGTTTCTTGTTTTTTTCAGAACCTTTCAAATTTGCCAAAATTGACCAAAAAGTAACCGATCGGAAATCAATTAAAGAACACGTAAATGATATAAAAATTTAAAACTTACTTCAGAAAAATAATTTTTCAATGAAAAGGTGAAAATTTAAAACTCTGAAAAAACAGCCCGTCAAAAAGTGGTTGCCATGGTAACGTCAAACTCGATAGACAATAACTTGCTATGCTGAGTTGTTTCCAGATACATTTTGGCAAAAGTCACCAAGTTTGATGGGTTTAGCTTGCTTATGAAAAAAGTTATAAACGTCCAAAGTCAGTGCGGGCACAATCGCCCCCCCCCCTCCCCTGGGTCTGAATAGGGTTAAGTTCAAAACTAACTGGCACCACCAGTTTCGCTAGTTTTTATTTCTCTAATTCATATATCTGAATTATATATAAAGACAAGAGTGTGCCAAATTCAGAATCTTAGAATCACTGGCAACAAGTAATAATTGCGTTACAAAAATTGCATATTCACAATAAACCGTTTAAACGGGAGAGGGTTCGTAAAGGCTAAGGTAAGCAAATCGTTTCAACAAAAACCAGTGTTTGTTTAGAACCAGCAATATATGCACTGATAATATAGGAAATAACTGTCTAAGATACTGAAGCCTAGATAACCACATCAAAAAATGACAGGTCCAATACTTTCTCAGACTGAGGCATCTAAATTGAACAAAGTCTTTATTTGTGTTTTGCGTATCCAGTCTGTCGTAAAGTACTAAACGTGCACTTTTGTACCATTTTTTGGGAACATCGCATTATTGAAATTCTTACCCGACCATTTCATGAAAATGGACCCCAAAAAAGTCATCTGAGGTGGGTAACAAACTTCATAAAAGAGTTCTCGTCGCCCCAGATAGTCACAACACCATGAACCACTCAAGGCTGTCAATTTTGTCCCTCAAGCTTTCCCAAAGTAAGGATATCCTAACCAGAACTTAAGTCAGCGTTGCCAACTGCAGACAATGTCAGCTGTGATTCCACTACAAGACATAAGCTCCACCCACGGTTGGTAACCCCTGTCTTCACATTTCCCTGTCAACGTGAGCTTTTTACGTCAAGCACCAGAAAGCAATATTTTCCCCATCTTTTATTTCATTTATTTATTCGTTGCTAAAATACAGATATTGCAAACGAATGAAAGACTAGTTTGTTCCTTGCATTTCCACTAATACAGTGACTGTATGGCTAAAACTAGTACAGCTCACAAAGAACGGATTTTTAAGGTGTTTCGATACAGCTTTTTTGGGACCATACCTAACTTTTTGAATCGGCTCTTAGTCCTTTCCTTGTCAGATCAAAGTGAAATTCGCAATACTTGTTGGTTTTCGGTTGAACTTTAGCGTGGTTTACATTTTGTGAAAATCGATATTTCCATGACGACGGTAAACAAAAAACCTCGAAAACACTAAACTGATTGAAGTTTAGCGCGATCCAGATTTCACTTTGAAAAGCAAATACCAACGTCTTAAACTGTGGTGTATGGCACACAAAATATAAAAGAACAAAAAAATTCTGTATGTTTGTTTTGAAGTAAATCGCAAAAACATTTCCAACCTTAGTTTTTGCATAGTAATAGTAAATGCACCGAAAAATAATCAATGCTTTGATGAAATGGCTCGA
>Ga0126336_10001048_pt1 | contig 13454 bp, 9 predicted proteins | sample SidCmetagenome_FD_92530 | JGI IMG/M metagenome (GOLD analysis project Ga0126336, IMG submission 92530) | Coral microbial communities from El Islote,Puerto Morelos, Mexico - Siderastrea C C metagenome | ecosystem: Host-associated > Invertebrates > Cnidaria > Coral | place: El Islote,Puerto...
ATTAATTGCCCTTTTTGTGATAATTTGGCGCTTCGTTAAATCGTAGGATAATGACTCACGGAACACTGGAATAACAATTGGAATAACAACTAACGAACCTAAGAAGTCAAGTGTAGATGAGCTCATATAGCTAACTCAGGCGTAAAGCAGCAGGCTAGCTAAGAACAAACGTACGAGAAATCCTTGGATAATAAGAAAATTTTTTAACATTGAACTGGAATATGAACAGCTTAAACGGTATCACTTTAAGTGAACCTTTAAGAAAAATCCTAAACAAACAATGAGATAAAAACTTCACTTTCCTTCTAATGACCTTGTGGAGGTCCATTTACAATAAATTGCTCCGTTTCTCAACAGGTGAAACAGAATGTACTAAATGCACAGATTCCGCAGGGAAAAATAATCAACCTCGGTATCCGATGTACCGCAAAATACAGTCAACTCCCATTCCACGGCTGCTTGATGTTCAAATTAAAAGGCCAACAAACATGTGAGTTTAAAATGCTCGCACCACATGTTTTGATCATACTTTCTTTTACCTTAATAGTGCATGGCATTACAGTTTACATTACCACTGTTGGACTGAATTGTAGAACATTATATACAGATAACAGTAAAATGTATAGTGCATATATTTCAAGTGAAATTGTTGACGTGCGCATAAAAGAATGTTCTAGACATTCTCTATGTAATCTATGTGCCAATATGCCTCCTCAAGACAACTTTACGACCCGACTGTTTTGACTATTTTTCATTTCATCTTACTTTGTATTTCTAGTAAGAATAAGTTTAGTTGGCACCCATTTGTACTATTTTTTAAATCATAATTTAAAAATCATAACTAAAATCATAACTTCAAAGCCTTAGGCGACCCTTGAAAAATGTATCCACAAACAAGGGTTAATTATTCAGGAAGAGTCAGCATTCTCACAACAACATACTAACCCTGTTTTTTTAGCATAAGGTGAAAAACAAAGACAAACAAACAACAACAACAACAAAAAACAGCGTAATGTTTTCTTAATAGATATTAGCGTAGCAGGCATTTTGCATTTTGTCCTTTTAAGGTAACGCATCAGTACTCAATCTACAAACGTCGTCCAAGCTGAGGCCAAGGGGGCCAACTGTCTCAGGGAGACCAAAACCCACACCAACACCAACACCAAGAGGACAGATACCTCTTCAGCCGATGGTCACGACGGTCTTCGATACTTCATCGAGTACTACCGTATCCCGACGAACGAAAGATTTTGTTATCTCTTCGACTACTATCGGCACTCGGTCGGCAGCTTCCGCCACGTTCCTTCCCAATGTAAGTATTTTGACAAACACGTCTTTTTACAAAGTAAAATGAGTCAGACACAGTTAAGAGCTACACTGAGAAAGATTTCATCATACCCTCTAATATAAATTTAGTCAAGAAAAATGTGACTGAATTTGCGTGGAGAATATATATATATTTTCTGACTACCGAAGAAAGAGTCACTAACTCACTGGTTTAAAATTTGTGGGATCAGTCTGTTAAAAAGCACCCTATAATGTTGACTTGTTAAAAATAATCGCATTTGTTTGTTCCTGAAAAGCCCTTTTGGGGAGGAGACAATAAAGTATGCATGTATGTAAGAAGCAACAGACTCGCGTTTTGGTCTGGCCGTCTCCATTCCATTTTCAGACCTTACGTAATTATACTTTTAAATCCTTACTGGTTTAGTTACTTTAAAACGTATCGGGAAGCTAAGATATCCGCACACGTGATCAGGCACTGAAGTCACGTGATGCTAACACTTTTAATTCTTATGTTCACAGTAAGAAACATCGTGCAAGCACTCCTAGTAGGAAAGGAAAAAGTTCAAAGGTATTTAGATGAAGTTGGTAGCTTAAAGTTAGTTATAAGCTTCTTAAGTTTGTGCATCAGACGGCTTGCTTTACTTTGTTGTGGAAGTAAAAAAAAAAAAAGGACAATTAAATGGCATTTATTTTATTTCATTCTTTATTCTCTATAGGATACAATGTCGACAACCCCGGAAACAAACTCAGCGTTCCACAGTGAAGATGAAAACGAGTATCAAGATCTCAGTTTCAAGGCAGGAAAACCACGTAAGCTGGCAAACCTGTTGTCGTCATTTTTTACTCCAGCGGGGTATAGATAAAGGAAAGCTAAAGGTTATTGGCATCAAAAATTAAATCCAAGGTTGTGAATCTTTTCCAGAAATTTATGCATCAACGTGTGTCGTGCCTCAGCGCCTAGCAGCACAAGATGGTTCCAAATCAGAGCACGTTTACGCCACTCTGAACATTCAGGAGGCACATAATATCTATGGCCCTGGAAACGCCCAGAAACCACCAGTTCATAATGTTCTAGAAAATCCTGCTTTTGATTACTTGATTCCAATAGACAGCTATGGACCTGTTAACCTAGTTCAGCATGTGTACAATATTCCAGAGGAAGGACACAATGTGTACGTAAGTCTTAGTGCAGAACCAACGTACAAAGTTTTTGAGGGTCCTAATCCTGAAAACGTAGAAAGCCTTGGTGAGCAGGGTACCGCTTCGACAGAAGAACCAATATATAACAACATTTTGAAGGGGCGTAATTCTGACGACCTTTAGGAAACCAGCTGTGATTATGAATTCCCAAAAAAACCAGTCTATCACGTTCTGGAGGAAGAAACGTAGCCGAGCGCCAGCGCTTGATAATTTGATAACAGGGATTCGCACCTAACCCCATTTATTAGTCATAAGGTTCTTGACTGGCAGCTGAGTCGAAAATAAAACAAGGTGGTTGGATACTGTCCAACATCTATTAAACAGTGATACATCCCAGTTTGTGTATATCGCAGGAAGAAAGCAATAAAATCGTGAAGATTCTCTATTCAGTTTAAATAACAAGTGAACCACATGACGTTCTACTGTTCTATCCCCGTATATTTCTAATGAAAGCTAAGTTGTATCCCGGTAGCCCTTGCGGGATCCTGGCCCTTGCCCTTGTAATCGTGCCGCAAGCGTCATAACCATCTCAGACTACGATAAATTGTTATATCGAAGAACTATTTCAGAAGTTGCACTGGGTGAAACGAGTTCATAAATGCTCTGTAAATAGGCTGTAATGCTTTATAATGCTTCCGTAGATGGCATAGTTTTTAGAATATCTTAGTTCTCGCTTTGTTTAGCATTTCGATATCTGGACTCGTGAATTAAAAAAGAAAAAAAGTTAATGTAGGCTTGCCATGCGATAGTATAGCCCCGTATTTATCTTTATAAAAGAAGCTTCAGTTATTGGGGGCGGGGTTATATATGGAACAGTTTACCCCTGGATATAAGACAGTCACTCTCCCTTGATATATTTAAAACTAATTGAACTATCATATACAGCTATTTCAATTAACGTTGTCGAAAAGCCTACGCGATAAGACCGCAAGGTGATATGGGTAATTAACTAAGAAATTTACCAAACTTAGCGATGGCTCTCCCCTAAAGCTGTGAAAAAAAAAAATACACACTCATGTATTATGGTACTTTCACCCATCCTCTGGCAGTGACAATTGTGCAATTACAACCGAATCACAAAAGATTTACAGTTACCCACACTACCTTTCGGTCTTATTACGTAAGCTCGAAGCTTTAAAATTCGACAACGTTAATTGAAATAGCTGTTTAACTTCCAGAGCAAACTACAACAGTTATTAAAGTTATATCCTTTCTTTTGCGTACTGCTGACTTGTACAGTGGGACCAATATCTTGTATCATTGATTCTTTAGTTAAGTAATTATGGTTGTGATCTTTCTTAACCATTTTTCTTACCGTAGAATTTTTACTCTAAATGCGTGAAGGAAACGCCGTGGATAAATTAAGTTATCAGTTATTTACTTGCTTGCATCATGTGATACGATATTTGTATGTTGTTGGTAAATTATTTTGAAACGCCCTTTAGTAATTAACGAGGATTTTCCTACTAGTTGTAGACAGTACTAACTGCAAGCGTCTTAGAAGGAACAGAAGCTCCTGGCAGTCAATTGGTTGCTTTCCAATAAACATCTTGACTATCTGGTGTCATGCGGTACGCAATTCCTTAAGTTATTCAATGGTTAGTAGAACGTTTTGAAATATTGCTGCCAAACAGCCTTATCCCTATTTAGCCGGACATTTTTGGAGTTTCTAAGCCTGAGGGGGAGGGGAAGGACTCCCTCCCTCCTTAACTCCGATAGCTTAAAAGCTATGGTAACAAAACTTCGAAGTTGCATAGCAATCTAAACATGATTCCTTCGAGGTCTGTAATATGAGCTGTTGATTCACATGGCGTGGTAATTACGTTGTGATTTACAAACGGTGACTATATTTTAAATCTAATAAAAATGCAAAATACTATAAACAGCAACAGAGGGCTCTACTTACTCCCTCTCTTGGATCTGATTTCCTTCCCCCCCATCCCTCTCCCCCGCCTTGCCTTCAGGAAAATATGAAAAAAATGACAAGACTATATTTTCACCATTTGCAATGAAATTACTTGGTTCTCAATGCTGGAGGTAACGACTGAAAATGACAGGAAACATTTACTATATCAGGCAATTAAATTAAAGGCGCTTCTGTTAATCACCTCTTTCACATAAGCACACGGAATCAATACCGACCGCTGTGGGTCAATTTTTTCCCAATTGTCCAACAGTATTACTAGATATTCATTGAAATATAGATACTTCTGGTAACAGAAATAACTTAGATAAGATTTTTGGATTCTTGTTTTACGTATTTATGGCTCTCGATGCTAAAGGGAAAGGCCCCAAAGGAACTCAAATGAAACTCGTCCGGCTTTCAGTTTCACAACCGGACGAAAACTCCTATTTTTAGGCAGATAATTTCCACACCTTATTGATTTTCACGTAACTAGGGCTTAAGCAAATTCAATGGTTGCGTGCATGACAATCGATGCATTGTGATGCAATTTTGGTAAGGAATGATTTTGTCATTTTAAACAACTCTCTTTTTTAATTTTATGTCGAAAGGATATTTTAGATAAATATTGGGACAGTGACGACCTTACAACTCAGTTATATGTATATATATTAATATTCGATATTCTAATTCAATATTCTTATTCGATATTCAAATTCGATATTTTAATATTCCAGTTCCATTCAGGATATTCTGAAACGGGCTTTGTCACGGAATGTTGCTCTTTTCTTGGTCGTAGCTGATCTAAAGTTATCAATAAGAACCATAAGCAATACTCATGTACAAAATTCCTCCAAGGAAACAAACTATTATCTGATTTAGATAACGAAAACACAAACGGCTAACAAATTGCAATGTATCCAGAACAAGAACGAAAACGTTACGATTAAGCTATGTTATGAACACTATGCTAAAAAAAACGCACCTGCCCCTTAAAATAGCAACTTACCGAATTTGGTAGTTTTTGACGTCAACCAGCGGCTTGTTTCTGCGATGACAAATTTTGTTGTTATGTGTATGGCGGCAATTCCAAAAGTGAAAAGGAAGTGAATTTATTATTCGAAGCATAACAAGAAGAACAACATCAAACATCTGGTTTGACCACAGGCTGATCTTATTAGTCTTGATCGCTTATATCTGTACCGACAAATGATTATAATAGCTAATTGATGTTGAGGAATCAACCGGATAACTTAAGTTTAATTCTCGTAATCATGTCGAACCAATTTAAGGTGTATACGTCGGCCTTATCGATTTTGGTTTTCCAACTTCTCATCGCCTTCACGTTTGGAAATGCTTTCGTAATTAACAGAAAGATTTTCACCGATTTCTTTGGGATTCCTACTTCGAAATGTATTATAACTAGCAGCAATGATACTTGTAAGCCATTTCAAGCACGAAAACTTCAAGATTGTATCTGTTATTGTCCCGATGCAGAAAACACGTTTGTTTTACACAATAACGTATGGACATGCCTTGACAATGGCAAGATTAGAGAACTTCAAGGTGAGAGAATCGGAATAGTTGTGCGTTTATTTTATTGGGGGAAATATGAAACTGTTGGTATCTTTCAATATTGAGTGATTTCACTATATATTCATGCTTAGGTGCTCTAAATAGCGTCGATACATGGTTTAACCGACTATCATATAGCGCGTCCTGGGATTATGCCTGTATTGGCTTAAGTCAAACCACTATATGTTACACCACGTACCTACCAGCTAAATAACCGCTGACCTGATTGACAGCTTTGATGTAAACACGGGGATGTTGGAAGAAATTGGGGGGGGGGGATTGTCACATGCGGGTGTTCTGTTTTGTATAGAATATAACAGTTTAATCCTTAAAGCCCCAGTAGTGACAATAATTTCTCCTTTCAAAATGACTACTTGATCAAGTCTATAGGCCATGCGAATAAAGGAAATGATCTTCAAAGATGACATGTGTTCATCTATAAGCAAATTCTCACAACTGTGGTACTATGAGAAACATATGAGACCAGTAAGGAGAACATGCATGTTATCACTACTGGACCAAACATAAAGATCACGAGAATAAAGGAAATGAACACCAAAGATGGAATTGCTTTACGTTTAAGCAAATTCTTACAAATGTAATACCAAACGAATTATATAGGACTAGTAAGGAGAACATCATGATTCATGTTCAAATTGGGTTGAGAGGGTTAACTAACTGTTGATTAAAACCTCTGAAATCATGATTTGCTTAAGGCATCTGAAGGAGCCCTAAGGGGTGTAGTTTATCGTCATCAATTTTATTCTAAATCACCTTAAAAAGGAATAGAGACAGATGCCACTGTCATTGTAAGTTACAACACAAAAATCCTGAGGATATTGCTCCTGCCGCGAGAGGTTTTGGAACATTTAGAAGGTATTAACTTGTCATTTCTCTTTCTTCTAATTATAGTTAAGACCTGTCACTATCTCTTTAAATCTCTAGAATGCAGCAGCAATGTGTTTTTCTTTAACGAGAAAAGAAACCCTCAAAATCGTTTATGGGGGTTAGACATTGGTGATCCTGAAGAGCCCACCGAGATTCCTTCTAGTGCACAGTCTGGCTGGCAGTCTTGTGAGGTGCACCTCAATTCATCATGGTATCTTGGATGTGATGGGAAACGACAAACGTCACATCAGTATCTTAGTAAGATGAAGGAACTGTTTGCTTTCACCAATGTTTCTGCTAATGATTGGAATCAAAACAGTTCTTGGCAGTTTGCTCTCAAGGTAGGCATGTAAAATATTTAGTTCTGTCAAACTATGCTTTTCGGACATGGCCGGTTAATACGGCCCATACATTTTCTTAACATAAATCTGCTTAATTCGCTATGGCCCCCTCGACGCAGACAATTTTTATGGTCCTTTTTTCTTAATAAAAATGGTGTCCTTATAAAATGGCTTCCTCATTTATCAGGTTTTTCTGGGGCATGCGCACTCGAAAAGCAAAGAGTCACCATCTTTGCACTAACAGAAGGCTGCATGACGATGACCCAGTTTTGGTTAAAATTGTTACATGTAACAATGCACATAACCCTCACTGGCTATTTTATGTAATATTGTCATTGGCTTTGGATGAGCAAGATAGAAATCGATTGCACGGTTGAAAACGTTGGCCGACTTTTGCTGTAATGTCTCCTTCTTCCTCCCCTTTACTAATTGTATATTTCTCTTGATACTCCCAACTCATAAGAGTGTATGAGTGCCAAGGGTACTTAAGTCAAATCATATTTAGCACAGATTGCATAAAACACTTACATGAGCAAAACGCCTGTGAATAGGCCTCATAATCAGTCCAACTTTTTTTTATATAATGTAAACCCGCATGGTTTTTCTTATAACCACAAGCTAGATATACCAAGTATCTTTTTTCCTGAGTGCAAGAATAATTGGCCCATATTTAGTACAAAAACTGATCCAAGAAATCAAGTTTATACGAGCTTATAGCAAACGAAGCGTACAGCGCTAAGAGCATATGTAGGGCAAATCCTTGGATTATGAGAAATTGTTTTGAAACTGAACTGCAATATGAACAGTTTAATTTAAACTATTTAACAAAATAACAAAGATACTTAAACAGACATTGAGGTGAAAGCTAGAATTCATATCGAAAGGAAAACTTCAGTTTCCTTGAATTGCTTTTTCCTTAACAGGTGAAACAGAACGTATCAAATGCGCAGATGTTGCAGGGAAAAATAATCAACCTTGGCATCCGATGTACAAACTACAGTCAACTCCCATTTCAGAGCTGTTTGATGTTCAAATTAAGAGGGCAACAAACATGTGAGTTTAAAATGCCGTACCACATGATTATTGTATGTAGTCCATATTTTTGTACGTTGTTAGTGTGGCGCATCATGGTTTGCATTACCACTTTTAGACTGATTGTAGAACATGATATACAAATAATAATAACTTTTATAGTGTACATATATCATGCAAAAATGCTTACGTATGCATAACAGGTTGGTCTAAACACTATTTAATCTGTGCGCCAACATGGGGGCCAAGGCCAGTTTTCCCACTCGACTATTCTCTTTTTTAAATTTCATCCTCCTTTTCATTTTCTAATAGGCATAAGTTTATTTGGCACATCTTTGTACTATTGCATGTAACATATTTTCACCATATTGTGAACCCATTTTTGTCACAAACGCCTAGCCCTGTGACAAACTGCATCAACAAAGAAGTGTTAATTATTGAAGTGTTAGAACACTTACGTCAACGGGACTTAACGTAGTGAGTGTTTTCTCTGTTTTTTTTTTATTAGCAAGTGAACAACAACAGAACTGGGTAATGTTCTCGTCATACATATAGTATAGCAAACAGTATATATATATATATTTTAAAAAAGGTAGCGCATCACTACCCAGTCCACAAACGTCTTCCACGCTGAGGCCAAGGGGACCAACTGTCATAGGGACACCAATACGAACACCAACAGGACCAACAGGGGTCTTTGATGCTTCATCGACTTCTCCCCTATCCCAGCCAACGAAAGATTTCGTCATCTCTTCGACTACTATCGGCACTCAGTCGGTGGCTTCGGCCAAGTTCCGTCCCACTGTAAGTATTTTGGCAAACACAACACGACAATGTAAAATAACACTAAAAAAGATCAAAAAAAGAAAGACTTCATTATACTCTGACACAGATTTAATAAAGAAATCTGTGTTTGAATTTACCGTGAAGAATATTTACTGACAAAGAGAAAGTCACTCACGCATGGTCACAGGTGGACGGCATCCAAAAAGAGAATTTGAGGGATCAGCCTGTTAAAAAAAAATCCTTTGTTGACTTGTGGTAAAATTTAATCCAATTTTTTAGTTGACAAGGATTAGTTTTATCCAAAGAAGTTTAACATATTTTAAAATTCAAAACTTTGAGTTCAATCCTTTTTGCGATAAATTAAATGGCGGATTGTTTCTCAATCAGCGATCGTTTTGTTTCTTGTCCCCAGATTCGTCCTCGCCCCAGCTCAGGTCGTGAACGGAGTAGAGACAAAGGTTCATCTCCCCCTAGTCTGATTGTTGGCATCAGTGTCTTCATTGTATTCCTAGTTTCCTTCATTGTTGGTTTCCTGATTTATCGCCGCTACTATTCAAAGTAAGTGATTCATCCTTCTTCTTCAACAACTTTGTCAGGAAAGGCAACGAATTTGCTCCCTCTCTCTTCTCTCTTTTCGTTGTCCACCGTGGCACACAATTACCTGTGTTGTACACTGCAAGTAGTCCCCTTTTGGAGAAAAAGGAGAGATTGCTCCTTGAATGTGTTAAAGGCCCAAGATTGAAAACGAAAGGTTATTACAAAAGATTTTAAAGTCAGTACTGGCTCGTGTCTCCACTCTGATTTCAGACCCTGAGTTTCAGAACATTACTTACTTTTAAAATCCGTACTTGTTTAGTTACTTGAAAACTCGTCGAAAAGCTAAGATAGTTGCACACGTAATCTGGAACTGAATCACCAATGTGGCACTTGCGTGATGTTAACGCTTTTAATTTTTATGTTTACAGTAGACAACCCCGTGCACGCACTACAAGCGATAAAGGAAAAAGTACAAAGGTATTTAGATTGATGGCTTCTTAACTTCTTAAAGTTGCTTTGGTTTGTTATGAAAGCTGACCGCGTGAGCCGTGAGAGAGGCTGAGTGCACAGCACGTTAGGCACAAGTTTGCCTCTGACTTTCAGCTGGAGTTTATCCTGTAGCTCTGAGTTCAACTCCTCGGCCACGCTTGTAAATAGAGGATTTTCTTGTGACGTCACAGCGGCCATGTTGGAGGTGTAAAACAATAAAATGTTTCTCCTTTGGGAAAAAAGACTCTGTTTTTTATCCAAATAGTTTGAATTGTTTTATACCCAAAAATGGCCACCGTGAAATCCTCCATGGCCAAGTCGTCTTCTACGGTTTTAACCATGTTATTTTAAATTTAACAAATTTGCTTGAATGCTCGCTCCAACTAATATCTTGTGCTGTAATCATTCCCTAAGGGTAAATTTATGACACATTTCATTTTCCCAATGTTTTCTATAGGATGAAATGTTGACAAGCCCGCGAACAAACTCCGCGTTCCAGCGTGAACAAGAAAATGAGTACCAAGATCTCAGTTTCGAGGCAGAAGAGCCACGTAAGTCGGCAACAGAAGTAGAAAGAAATAATTTTTTTGTTCTTGCGGGGTAAAAATGTGAGTAGTATAAAGGAGTGTTGAAGGGAAATTTGGAATTAAAATTTGAAAACAAGCTCAATAAAGTTTATAAATCTTTTTTCAGAAATTTATGCATCAACGTGTGTCGTGCCTCAGCGCCTAGCAGCACAAGATGGTTCCAAATCAAAGCACGTTTACGCCACTCTAAACGTTCAGGAGGCACATAATATCTATGGCCCTGGAAACGCCCAGAAACCACCAGTTCATAACGTTCTAGAAAAGCCCTCGTCTGATTACTTAATACCTATAGACAGCTATGGACCTGTTAACCTAGTTCAGCATGTGTACGACGTTTCTGAGGAGGGACACGACGAGTACACAAGTCTTAGTGCAGAACCAACGTACAACGTTTTGGATAATCCCAATCTTGAAATCGCAGAAAGCCTTGGTGAGCAGGGTACCGTTTCGACAGAAGAGCAAATATATAGCAACACTCTGGAGGAGCATAATTCTGATGACCTTATTGAAAGCAGCTGTGATTATGAATTCCCAAATAAGCCAGTTTACCACGTTTTAGAGGAAGAAGGGTAGCCGAGCACCAGCGCTTGATAATTTTGATAACAGGGATTCGCAATAATACCATGTTTATGAGTCATAAGGTTTTTGACTAGCAACAGAGTCGTAAATAAATAATTATGGCCTGGATACAAAACAAGGTGGTTTGAATTAACTGTTCAACATTTATTACACTGTAAACACATCCGAGTTTGGGTATATCGTAGGAAGAAAACAATAATCGTGAAGTTTCTAAGCAAGATCCTCTACTCAGTTTAAATATAATATTAACTGAATCACATAGTCTTACTGTTCTATCCCCGAATGATATTTTGATGGAAGCTAAGTTGTATCCCGGTAGCTCTTGCGGTCGTGCCCCTTTGACCAAGTGGCCGCCTCTGTGCAGAGTGCTAAAATTCTCACTTGGGAGTATCATATTGAGGAACGTTCTTGAAAAATTGCTTTTAGTATAAGTGACATTAAACGTATCCGCCATTTTGTTTCAGAGCAAACTACAGTAGTTATTATAGCTATATCCTTTCTTTTGCACACTGCTGACTTGTACAGTAAGACCAATATCATCTATTTTTTTAGTTAAGTAATTAGTTGTGGCTTTCTTAACCATTTTTCTTACCGTAATATTTTTTACTCTAAATACCTGAAGGAAATGCCGTGGATAAATACAGTTATCAGTTATTTACTTGCTTCTGTCATGCAATACGAAATTTGTATGTTGTTATCAAATTGTTTTGAAACGCCTTTTAGTATTTTACGAGAAAGTTCTTACTAGTGCTAGAAAGTGCCTACTGCAAGCGTCCCTGAGGTAAAACGGATGCGATCCCTTACCATCATGGATAAGGGTTGAGATTAAGCGGCTAAAAAGGGTTACCGCCTTTGCTAAAATCGAAATCAGCTAGTACACAGCAACATTCTTGCTTATCCTTAAAATTTGTTCTTGGCGTCTTAAAAGGAACAGAGGCTGGGGCTGGTTACCGTTTACCCAAAAACTCCGAAAATTTCGGTTGGAATGTAAATGAGAAGACTGATTTCCGTTTCCCAGAGAAAACGGAATTTGTGTTCCAAATCCAATCAAATGTCGAAACGAAAATTGTGTTCCATTTACGTTTTTCTACCAGCTCCAGGTTCGTGCACCAATAGTCAAACTCGTTCCAGACTCTCTGTAAGTAAGAGTGAATTGGAAAAATGGTACATGCTATTCTCAAACGGAATTTCCCATTTGGGAAGTTTTGCTTACCATTTTTACAAACCGTAGACCAACCGGTTTCCCCCTGTAAATGGTAAACAAGCTGGCAGTCAGTTGGTTGCTATCCAATAAACATCTTGACTATCTGGTGCCATGTGGTACGCAATGCCATAATTTATTCAGGCGTCAGTAGAACGTTTTGAAATATTGCTGTCAAACAGCCTTATCCCTATTTAGCTGGTCTTATTTGGAGTTGCTAGGCCTGAGGGGGAGGGGAACGAGGACTCCCTCCCTCCTTAACTCCGATAGCTTAACAGCCATTTTCTGAGAATATCGGGAATCAAAAGACACTCACCAAAAAATCGAATTTTTTTTTTATTTTGCCGAAACATCGCTTCGGGTAAGCTAATTCAAGAAAAAATAATTTGAAGTTCCAACCAGTTATTTAACGAAGGAAAATTTAAAAAGTTTGAAAAATGCATAAAATGGCGGTTTTAGGGTCTCTAAACGGGTCAAATTCTCACTCAACTTTAGGAAGCTGGTAAGAGCGTAGAAAAGATTCTTTTAAAACGAAACAAACCACGAACATTATCATTCACGTTATTTTATCCGGCGTTTTAAGAGGGACTGCGGCTAAGAAACGACCAATCGCTTCTGGCCCAAAAATCAATTTGGCTGATTTTTATACCACAAGTAAAGTTTATTTAACTGTATTTAAAAACCTATTTCTTTTGGTTTGAATTCACTCCTTTCAAGAAATATCGAGCTGCGAAGTTTGGTCGTCTGCTAGGCGTCCAAATCGAGCCACAAAATGGCGTTTCTCTAAGTCGCCCAATATTTATTCTTGCAACGTAAACTGATCGAAAACTCACATTAAAATAGAGTATAAGTCTTATTTATACATCCCAGCAAGGCAATCTTCGAATTGTCTTAAAAAGAGGATGCAGAAAAAAAATTTAATGTACCATACCATATAAGCTATCGTTTGAGGGATGATTTTAAAAGAATTATTTGTCAAAAGTTCAACAACTTCTAAAGGAGTAAAACCCTTAAATGAAGAACTATAAGGATGGAGTTCATAACTGCAG
>Ga0126336_10001049_pt1 | contig 13453 bp, 7 predicted proteins | sample SidCmetagenome_FD_92530 | JGI IMG/M metagenome (GOLD analysis project Ga0126336, IMG submission 92530) | Coral microbial communities from El Islote,Puerto Morelos, Mexico - Siderastrea C C metagenome | ecosystem: Host-associated > Invertebrates > Cnidaria > Coral | place: El Islote,Puerto...
ATTATTCGTCCCACGAGAACCCATCGTAGAAATACAAGCGAAGGAAAGAACACAGCGAAGCCGCCAAGCACAGTCGAAACGGCAAAAGTGCACGTGAGAATGAGCTGACCTCGAAAGCCGAGCCGTAAAACTACGCGACCCCCTGCAGACCCCCAACCACTGCGCATGACCACGACGGGGGAGGCCGCTGACCGGCATTGTTTTGAGTTTAACTTAGCTTAAATTGCATTTAACCACATAATATAATAATGTCAACTGTAACAAAATCAACAGAAAGAAGGCCACACAAGTCTCTTCAAAAATGACAGGTTGCAAGCACATTAATTTAAAACCTTTTTTTTTTAAAATACAATTTACAACCTGTACAAATCTACAAGTATCACACAGGGCTCTCAATAAGGTAACTGTTTCATCTGTACAAAATGTAGACAGATATAACAAAACATGTACATGTGCGTGGCCAACAGGCATTGTTCTCCAGTGTTATTAACAGCTCTTATTGCTCAACCGTACAGGGCTTCTGATATACACCCTGATTGATAAAACATTGTCGGGTGTAAAGCATAAACCATGAACGACGCGACACGATGGAATTATGGGAAGACAGCATTGACAAGCTTGCTACTCTGTTCCATGTATCGCCGTATATTGATATTCAAGATATTTTCGTTCCCAAGAAGGCTTTGGAGTGGATTTGGGTATACTATGTTAATGTTATCACCATGGTGCCTGAGAATAGGAACCAGTTTTCCCACTTCCCAGAAAACCATTGGGTTGTATCGTTCATAGTATACGCTTTTCACACGACAACATTTTTTCAATTAGGTATATACCGCACAATTGATCTAGAATCGCATCCAATCGCATAATCTATAAGAAATCTTATTAATATTAATTGATAAAAAATGCATTACAGCGCTTTCAATAAGCACCGACGGCCGACGAAAAGCATCGGCTATTTCGCTCAGAAAAGTCGGCTACTTTTTACCCAGAATTAAAGTAATTAAAGGAAGACTGTTTCAAACCCTTGTTCATACAGTCGGTTACTCTACTGAAACCAGCTGCCTACTTCAAATTTTATTGAAACCGCTACATTATAAACTGGACAAAATAACAAACATAAAATGCTAATTTAAGGCTATTTAGCATTGGAAACATCATGCAGAGCCTCTGAAATCTTCTGTGTTGTATTAATGTGAATCTAGTGGCAGTATCAGAGAAATTGCATGATTTGCCACATAATAGACCTTTTCTGCCACATAATGTGACCTCCTGGAAATCCCAGGAGTTCAGCCCATTTGTCCGATTTATTTCTCGAGAGATCACTCAAGTGACAAGCTCATTGGTTTTTCGACGCGAAACTTGATTCTTCCTCTTGTATAGTTAAGAAACTATTTTTTCCCCAAGATTACGTCACAAACCGGCGGCCTATACGCGGGTAAATGCGGTAATTTCCCAATATTTTCCCCACACTATCAGAAGGCCTGAACTGTATCAAGACATTGTAACTAGAGGTTATACACATGTACATGCAGGTTAAACTGGGAACACCACACTAAACACAGCTGTCGCACACCCACGACACAGCTCTACTCACCTGAGTGCAACTCTGTACTTAGATCCAAGCTTTTCTAACTCAGCCATTACACAGTCAGTAATGCAAGGAATACCTGATGTATACAAAATGTGATATTACACGACTTTATACAGTCTATAATAATAATTATTACTATTTTGTGAAACCTTGACTGTTACATGTACATTATTATGTACAGTGTAATTTCATACATGGTTATGAAGTTTGCAGAAAAAAAAAATGTCATGGCCACTTCGATATCATTACCCCTTTCGTGCTAATTCAGGTAAAGGCCTGTAAATACATATGCATGAGTGTAAACCCTGTTATACAGCAGTGGCATGTTTTTGTAAGATGGTGGTCATTTGGATTAACCAGATTCCATACATAGTTAAATACACATGGCTTCCATTACAGTGTAAACCTTAATGCCAAGAACAGTGAAACTAATAAAAACTAACAGAGTGTATGACAATTCAGTGATCAATGCAAGGGAATCATTGACTCATAACCCAGTGCAAATCATCATTACTGCCATATCACCTTGATGAAAGTACAAGTACATGTAGTTCTGACCATTGAGGGTAGAAAAGTCATTTTCTCAAGTTACATATTCTAATAAAATAACATGATTGTGGAAGCTGTGCTCAACAATTGACCACAGTTTCACTGGCCTTGTCTCCTACAAGAACACCTTGAACCAATGAGTGCCATACTAAATAAATAAGTAAAAGAACAAAAAAGAACCTGTACCAGCATTGAAAATTACAGGGACTGCAGTGACGTGGTGTTGTGGTCTAGTCTGTTATGTTTACCTACATGTCAGGCCTTCTTACAGGGTGCGCGGGTGCGGGACCGCACAATTTGGTCCAACCCGCACAATAACGCACAATTCCCAAAAACCCACAAAATCCCGCACAATACTGAGAGATTTGCTTACACATTTAATTAAATCAGGTATGCTATTGATTACCAAGATTCCTAAAAACTCTTTAGGCTATTTCCAGGCTATTTACCTTCCAAAACAATCGAGAAATCCCTCGCTTTCCTCGATCGCTCGAGTGGATATAAAACGCAAGGCGTTCTTTCGTCATTCTGCGCTGGCCTGGGCACTAGTTCTTTTAGTCAACTTCAGTAATCGAGTTTTGTTTTCGAGCGTGTCGCATCCTCGTTCAGTTAACTAATATAGCCGGGATCAAAGAAGAAATGCCGAAGAAATGAACCGTGGCCCCGAAATGACTGTCACTGTTTCTGAATTATTTTCGCAAAGGACTGATCGAATTTGTGAATTGACAAAGAAACTGAATCGTTAAACTTCAGTCAGAAGAAAATCATTAACTGATCTGCATACTAGATTTGATTTTTTTCATTCACGTGAAAGGTATTTTCATTCAAGAAAATGCAAGTTCTACGATCTACTTGGTCAGTTGTCGTGTGACAAAAACAAACATGCCATCAAACACTTTACCAAATCACAATTAGCACGCAATTTGCGCACAAGTCGGGTTGTGTTTTTGCGGCTAACTTCGAAGAAATTGTGAGCCTTAACGGGGAATTATTCACACTACATATTATTAATTTAAGACAGAAAAACTGCAGGGTTTTTTTTGATAAAGGAACTTGTTTAGATCGGAAATATTTTATACCGAAGTTTTATTTTGCTTTTATACGCGTGTTAATAAAACCCGATCGAGTTTATCGTGCGTGTCACGCAACATGATTTTGTTTATACAGACACAGTTTTGAGTCAAACTACACTTTGGTAAGAAAAAAAAAGCCATAAATTGGCAACTGCTGGGTATATTTCCATCGCCAAAGAAAGAAATTTCGTCCCATTTTTCGTTTATACAGAATTTCCTCCCTGTCGGGTCTGGCTAGAACACTGGAGATTGAATATTTGGTTCATCACAAGATTACACAATCCCGCACAATTCTCCACACAATCGCCTTTTTTCCCGCACAATTTGCCCCCCAAATCCTGCACAATTTTAATTTTTCTCCCGCACCCTGTCAGAAGGCCTGACATGTATGGGTTTGGAGGGTGGGGTAGGATTACAAATGAGCCGATGGCAGTTGTCAATGGTGCTTAAACATGCTGATGTCTGATTGTACACCTTGCGAAGCCCATTTCAACATGAATATATTCATTCCTTTCTACAGTATGTGCCACGTGTATTGCAGCATTACATGTGCATTGTACCATGTAAAGTTGATTGTAGAAGCGTGAGTTGTCTACAAATGAGGTCATAACTTAATATTTTTGAGCCACATTTCATTCGTCGGCGAAGGAATTTGCGCATTGTTACATTTGCGTCATAACGAAACTGGTTGTGGTTGGATCAGAAGACAGCAGCAGGTATATTTACATCAGGTTCAGTAGAATTCAAACAGTACGAAATACATTAACCACATCTTCTCATTTCACACTCAAAACCGTTTATCATCGTTCGTTCCATGCTCCTTCCCCCGATGTTGAGGTTTGTTTAGTTTTTGTTGATTAAAACCACAGCTCGATCGCGTGAATTATACGGTGAAGGCGCTTCATTTAATGTACTTTGCTTCGCGTATTTTGCATGTACGAATAACAAAAGATGTTTTTCTTTTCCAAAATACACTCAATTTTGCGTGTATTTGGGGTGCGTGTAAAAGTATGTGTAAACTTTTACTCGTGCATAGCTTTCGTGTAACGTGCCAATAAAGCCACCATATTGCTCACATTTTAGGCGCATGTAAATGCTGCAATCACCATAACCTGTACTGTAGCTCTATAAATACTCAATAATCTACCACTCACATTTTGCATAGAGGCAGTCCATCATGGACTTGACAATATCCAGCTTGTTCTTAATAGAGAAGTTAATGAAATTGGTGTCCACCAGAACATAATACGGAGGCCCGAGCTGAGTGTTGTATTGAAAGAACAATGCAGATGATACTTGCTCTCTGTGTAAGACAAAAAAATATGACAATTTAAATAATTATGGTAATGCTGGTACTCTGTGAATTATCAAAAATATATATAATATATTTACATACATGTATTAAGATACACTGTAAATGATGTCAACTGGCACTTCTCATTCTCTCTTTCTCAGTGGTCAAAATTTCATGAATGCCAGACAGTGTTTGCAGATTTACTTGTCAACACAGGATTAAACTCATAAAGCACAGGTAGCCCAAGCTCACTAGGAGAGTCTGAGCACATATATTATCCTGTTCCATTTTGCATATATTGTGACCTCGGCAAAATATAAGAGTTTGTATGAAAAATGCAGCAAATACGCTTTAATTGCCATAAATACGAAATAATTTACATTAATGGCCTTTTGGGGTGATTGAAGTGTTTTGAATGAAAATAAACATCCTTGATTTTTTGTCCTAACACTTAATAAGCAAAGCAAAAGGTAACACACTGTTGGCCGTCACGTGACCGATTCAAAGTTATTCATTTGCTGTAAATCTCGAATTTTGGCACCTCTCTCCAAAATTATTTAAGAGACCAATGTCTTTATATCGTAAAAACAAATACACACCAAAAAATTCCAACATCCGCATTCTTTACCACATCGAACAATCCGTGTGACGAACTGTTCGCGAATGCAAATTTCTGATCTCTTTTCATTGGAAGACTTTCATTGCAATATCCCGCAAATTTCGCATGTAATTTGTCAAATACACCTCCCATACACGGGATATTGCAATGAAAGTCTTCCAATGAAAAGAGATCAGAAATTTGCATTCGCGAACAGTTCGACACCGATGGTTCGATGTGGTGGGGCGATTGAAAATGGCGATTTTGATAAGGTAAAGAACGCGAATGTTGAACTTTTTTGGTGTGTATTTGTTGTTACGATATAAAGACATTGGTCTCTTAAAGAATTTTGGAGCGCGGTGCCATACATGTAATTACCCAGCGAGCAGAGGCCCTTCGATCTTCCTAGATTAGTCGGGAAGAGGAAGGGACCTCTGCCAGCCGCCTCGACTTTCTTTGATTTGCCACTCATCCACCGAAATGGATGAGTCAGTCCAGTTTGAAACCAGTTTTTCCCATTTTTGCTCAGTGTGGATGTGCTCTGTTAGAAATTGCTGACTACAGTACGTTCGGTACCGCTCGTGAAGTTCACAACAGCGGACGTTTGTTTCTCTTTCGAAGGATGTCTTTGATAAAGCCGTGCAAAGTGCACTGGGAAGAGTGTATACTCATGGGATAAGCAATCTCACACAACAGCAGTTGAAGGCCTTGCTTAATTTTCTGTGTGGTAAAGATTCTTTTGTCTGTTTGCCAACCGGCCATGGCAAATCGCTAATTTAGCAACTGGAACAAAAGATCACATTTTGAAGACGAAAGTCGAAATCCTGTAGTCTCAGTGCAAAATATAATTTACTGCATGACGGCCGAGAGGATTGAATACGAAACAACCTCGACACAAATACGTTTTGCTGAATGAAAGCCAAGAATGTTGAGGGCGAAAGAGACTCAATACGAAAATACTTCTGAATGACGAGGGCAAAAAGAGGGACAAAATAAAATAAATATCTCGAAGACCAAGATTTCTACGCAAGACTTCCGTGACCGCTAATTGGAAATCATGGGACTGTAACAACATGTTGACAGTGGACAAAACACAGTTTCTTGATTAGCAAAAATATTTCGAGGCTAATAAGTTTTCAACCTGTGACATAAATTCGAACAGAATTATTCTCAGCCTTACGGTTTAATTATAGTTTTTCTCAACTCTCTTGTGCTACGACCGAAGACTGAATATTTTGTTGTGGACGTGGCTGTCATTCGTGTTAATTGAAGCGAGGCCGAGCAAGGCTCGGTTATATTTGAATTTAGCGCATGCTCAACAGGGAAAGTCGAGGCAGCTGGCAGAGGTCCCTTCCTCTTCCTGAATTATCTAGGAAGATCGAAGGGCCTCTGCTCGCAGGGTATGCCATAATTCAAGATTTACAGCAAATAAATAACTCTGAATCGGTCACATGACAACCAACAGTGTGTCACCTTTCGCTTCGCTTATTAAGTGTTAGGGACAAATAATCAACGACGCTTATTCTCATTCAAAATGCTTCAAATCACCCCAAAAGGCCATTAAATAGCAAGTAATATAACACAAAAACAAGGTGAACCATTTATTATTGTGAATTATTTTGCATTTATGGCGATTAACCCTTTCGCGCATATTTTTTCCAGAAAAACCCATAATTTTTACCGTTAAACATTTTTCTTGGGTGCTGTGTTGCTAAATTGCACTACTTTTGCTAGAAAAGCAATAGTTTACATTTCAGGTAAATTTTCCACTAGTTTCTATGTTGAAATGAGCAATATTTTACTTTAGCGCATACGCATAAGCCAAAATTTGGACTTGTTCTTGTTTTTTTTTGTTTTTGTTTTTTTTTTTCCAGTAACTCTGTCAGGATTTAGTCGATATTCAAAATGGGCACACGTATAGAAAGCTCTGATCCTCCCATGTTAGTTGGTTATAGAAACCATCTGCTGTCGTAGAAATTGATGATGTCACAAGTGGTTCTTTGTCTACTTCTCCAAATGTTGTCTGATGACAACTCTGGGCGCAAAAGGGTTAAAGCGTATTTGCTGCATTTTTCATACAAACTCTTATATTTTGCCGAGGTCATAATATATGCAAAATGGAACAGGATAATATATGCGCTCCTCTCATAATGAGCTTGGGCTACCTGTGCATAAACCAGAGAAATTCGCATACACGTGGCGTGTCTCTCCTTCTTCTTTCTTCCTCTTTTTTTCTTTCTCCTTCTCTTGATTTCTCTGTCTGATAAAACAAACATAAGATGTAAATATTTGAAATGTCTCCTAAAAACCGAAACAGATAAGCTTAATTACTCTTAGCTCTAAAAAATATCAACAGCGCATGGGGAGAAGGAATTGAACTAACACTCTCATGTCCTTTGGAGAGATCATCCGCTTTACAGCAGCGAACTTTCTCGTCTTTTTCGCTTTACCCTAAGTAAGCAAAGGATAAGTTAGTAGGAAAACTCTAGATTAGTTCATTTTGAAGAGAACAATTCTCGATAAAACTATAAAAAGTGATGCATACCATGTTGAAAGTCTCTCACATGGAATATGGCGACGCGCTTGTGTGGCGTAATAAGCCTGGAACTATTAGGTAACTCCGCTGACCGAAAAGAAGGAACGCCTTGCTCATTTCACTTGTTTCAGTTTTCCTTTTTATAAATTCACCTTTTTTTCGCTGTGTCAGGGAAAATCCTAACTCCCAAATCATGATCAGGGGATTTCACCATCACTTGGCAACATTTGCATTGGGCACGTGTAGATAAATACGGGTATTTGCATCTGTACATGTAACGAGACTTCTCAAAGCGGTATGGCTTCATCTGGAGGCAGCACTTCTTTAGGCGAGCCATCACAATCGACTTTCAACCACAGGAAATGGCTTACAGAGTTCAATTCTTCGAAAAATATTAGACAGCTAAGAACAGACATTATACAACAGACACTGGAGGCTTGCAAAAACTTCAAGTACACCCTGGAAGATGGAACTGAGATCACATTTTCAGATCACGAAAGTGTTTCAAGAGATGCCAGGAAAACACTCCTTCACACCGACGAATCACCCCCTGAAAGGCAAGGTGATAAGTTTGAAACTAAAATAGTTGTGGTAAATGTTGATTGTCTCAAAGAAGCCATTCGTTTGAAGAGCGAAGGTTTTAATCCAGCTGTCTTAAACATGGCCTCGTCACGAAGACCAGGTGAGACTAAAATACAGTGATGTATAGGTGTAAACATTTTTATAGAAGCAGACAGGAAAGTATACATGTCACGAAGCAGATGGGATAACTTAATCTGTGTGGAGTGTGAAGCGAGGTGCACTCACCCATACACTTCTGCTTCAAAATGCTACACATGTACTTAAGGGGCTTATAACACCTTGGTTCACGTTGTACGCCAGTCTGTAGATCTAGGCAAGACTCGGTGAGATCTTGTGCGTGCAGAGGCGCTTTTTGCATTGTGCAATAGGGGATCAATAAGGAAACTCTCATATGCACTTGCCATCCTCTGCAGAGTGGTACTGCTTTGGTGAAATTTCCATCACCCCTACGTAGCTAGCTGGTCAACTGTACATACAAAATAATGTTAGCTTAGCTTTATTATCGTTTGCCTCATGGTATACATGTAGTCACTTTGATGTGGATCGCACAATTTTACTGCTTACTGCTGGTCTTCATCAGGCGATGGTGTTGACTGGTGTTGAAGGTGGTACACATTATGTACCACCTTCTCTGTTTGTGATTGGTTTTTCTCTCTTTTTCTTTTCTACCGCAAATCCAAGAACGGATAATGTATCCATAAAATCCACACTTGAGTGGACTCACCAGATCAGTGTTTGTAAAAAATTATGTCTCTTGAAGCACAGAAAAGTCAAACTAACTAGCAGAGATGATTAGGAAAGTGTGCTTTTTGGTATTTGCATTTTAACTTCAGGACATCACTGGAGAAGTCTTCAATTTGCAGTGTTCCAATAATGACTCTGTAGCCCTCCATTCTGTATTGTCATACATGTAGCAAATGAACCTTTTTGTTGGTAAAGAGTTTATGTGATCTGAGATCACAAATTGGATTTTAGATTATTCCCCCCCCCCCCCCACCCCGCCACAAAAAAAAATGAAAGAAGAAAAAATTGAAAAAAAAAAGCGTGACTTCAGTTTTTTGAAAAATGCAGCCTAGAATCTCTCAATAAGAGGCCACCATCCACAACCAGCTACATGTACCTTATTTGATCCTAATGTGGTCCCTTACAAGATAACAAATAGCAGATTTATTTTACTGGTTGCATCACCCACACAGCTGCATCACAGGTTAAACTTGTTTCGTTTCACCAGGTGGAGGTTACCTGTCAGGTGCTGGGGCACAAGAAGAGAACTTGTTTCGCCGCACAAATTATGTGCAACATTTAGCTGACCCTGACAAAGAATTTGACCCCAAAAGAAAATGGAAGTACAGACTCCCAGAATTTTCCTGTGTCTATTCTACAAACGTCTTCATTATACGAGCATCAGAAGCAGAAGGATATGCATTCCTTCAAGACCCAATCCCCATGTCCTTTATTGCTTTATCCGCCTATTGCAGTCCACCTCTTACAAAAGATAAACAAAGGCTTATCCCGCAATTTGCAGAGAAAACGAAACAAAAGATCCGGTGTATGTTAGCTACGGGACTGTACTATGGCCACAACTCGCTGGTTTTGTCTGCACTTGGTTGTGGGGCATTTAGAAACCCACCTCGTCACGTGGCCCGGCTCTTTAAGGAAGTGTTATCAGAGGAAGAATTTGTAAGCAGATACAGGCATATTTCTTTTGCCATCATTGATGATCATAATGCCAGAGGAGAAGGAAATTATCGACCCTTTTCAGAGGTGTTTGCTCAGCCAACGTAAAAAGGTAATCTGTCTGGAATTGGTTGATAATTAACAAGACTGATCCAAATGTGACATCTGTCAGGCAGATGTGGACAATCAAAAGACTGAAGCAGTGCATTGTGTCACTGTTTGGAGTCCCATTCTTAGCCTATCATATAGACAGACAGTTGTGATGACACTTCATCATTTATTGATCTCTGTTGACTTTGTTTATACTTTTTCATACATTAATGGGCCATATATTGAAAAGATCAATAAATTATCTATAGAGTAATGTAGTACACGTGAATAAACTTTCTTTTCAATGGCCTTTTGTCTATTTCAAGTAATTGTCAGTGTTACTACATGTACATGTAAATAAAAATGAATTAAAAATAAATATCAAAGTACTTTTGAAAGGAGTGTACCTAGGGATACAACATACATGGGTGTACCTAGGGATAAACACTTTCTTTTGATACAAATCAATATCTCTGAAAAAAGTGGTGTGAAACAATGCATGCTCTGATACATATAACGCAATAATTTACCGATGAAAACCTCCTTACATAGAACTGTTTTTAAAATGATTCATTTCCAAAACCAACAAACCTGGCATCGGTAGTGATAAAGAGTGCATTACATGTACTTTATACCTATATTCCGACGGTAAGAACACAATAAAATTAAAACTGAATGATAAAGTTATTGGCAAATGTCTCTGGCTTTTTACATGCTAAATACTTGTCTTTCATAGCTGTTAATAATATTGATACCATGACTTTCACATGTTACACGACTTTTGTATTTATCACGAATCACATACTTATCATAAATCATAACATTCACATAATTATGTTGCATTCCACTGCTGCCAGTCTGCAGAACTTGGCAGGACTCCATGATATGTTGTGTGTGCAGAGGCATTTTGTGCATTGTGTAATAGGGGAACAATAAGGAAACTCTGAGACAAGAATATTGTACCAGTTATTCTTATCTAAGTCAGCTAGTGTGAGACAGACCACAAGGTCATAAGCAACTAATAAAGTTTGGAAATTCTTTGAAGCTTTTGACAGCATGCAGAAATTTTACTTCCAAACTGTTTCTGAAGGCTTAGGCATCAGTTCTAGACCTTGCAGCATGCATTCACAGCAATCATTAGGTAGCTATTGTACAGAACTATTAGGGTATTTAAAGTGGTGCTTTCTACATGTAACTTGCAAAGTAATGACAGAACAATTGAAGCAACTGACTTTATGGCCATGAGCACCTTTTGACCATTGTTAAACTCAAATGTGGGGCACACCCATAAAATGAGCACCCCTGTCGGTTTCATAAAGGGACACCTTGCCTCTTGGCTACCAGCTCTTACAATGTAGCTGTTTGATGCAAATGAACCCACGTATTTCTACAAGTTAGCCTCTGATCTCAGTCAACCGCAACTCTCAGATGAATGATGTCCAAACACATCATCTGTAGAACTGAAATCATTATTTTCAGAGGGCAAACGAGGTCTAAAACTCTCACTGGTAGTGGACTCGTCATCACAGCTTTCCTGGACAGAAAGATGAGACTCTGATCTCAGCCTTCCATGTCTGCCTTCAGGACACTACAGAGAAGAAATGAAACATTGTCAATATATACCTAATTCAATAAAGGTTGCTTTGGCAATTGGTCATTGGCAATTGGGCATTCAGGGCATTTGGGCATACAGAACACAATGCAATACTTTGCTGGAGTGACCTCCAAACAATAGCTTCCCAATGTGCAATTGCCCATTGCACAAAGCAACCTTTATTGAATTAGGTAATTGTATAATGCTGGTAATTATAATCTCCAGACTCCTAAGAATAATTACCCAGCACTTTATACCCAGAATGGGGTAAAAGACATTCTTTTATACATGGCTCTATGCAGTCGTATAGAAGTAAAAAATATATACATCATGAATCCCTCAGACATTATTTCATGAGGAAATGGCCATGAAAACTTGGAAATAGTCACCATCATGTAAAATACACAATGATAAACAAAGAATTATACATGTAACAATATTTCACTGCAACATCTTGATATATGACCATAATCAAAACCTTTCTAAAAAGCACGTACCATCCCATGCAGAGTACCTCATCACACTGACACAAGGTCCGGTAAAGTATAAGAGTGTGCATGTAATTAATGGGAAGAAATTAAACAGAGCATCATGTCTTTTCTGCTGAGTAGTCACGTCTGTGGTTGTTTTTTCGTTAATAATTTCCTTATTCACATTAATCAAGACCTTACATTATTATTCAAAATCCACTCCTTAAAGGTTACTCTGGAGCTTCGCGGGTGTCCTCTAGAAAAAAATTCATATGCGCACCATTTTAAAGGAAAACACAGCCAACTATATATCATTTAATAGGAAAGCTTAACAAATGTAGATTTTGGAAAAAAATAATTGCTGGTTTCTTCAATTCTGCAAATGAAAATTGCAAAATGACCAGGTGTCATTCAATTGAATTAATAGCGTATCAAATCCAAGCGCATTGGCAAAATAAATGCACAGTGTTAATCACAAAGGATCAATCATCAAAAGTGTGTCAGCATTTTTCGATATTCTGACTGGTTATTTTTAAATTAATCTGTCAAGTTCAAGCAGCAAAGAATATGCGATTCGCATTGCATTGAAGATCGCCACGGGTTAAATACAAATTTCAAAAATCCCCGATACGCTTTTGTTTCACAACATCTAAGGAATGTTCAGGCCAAATTTCACAAATATCCGCCAAATTTTGGTACCCTGTTAATTCATTTGTCTGATTGAATGATGCATGTTCATTTTCATGGTCATTTTTGCAATTTTCTTTTGTGGAATTAAAAAAAATCGGCAATTCATATTTTTTTCCCTTATTTATTAGCCTTTCCAACGATGTATAGCTTGTTGTGTTTTCCTTTAAAATGGCGCGCATACGAATTTTTTTCCCAGAGGACACAGGAGGACAACTGCGAAGGTGCAGAGTAACCTTTAATGTAATTGTCAAATGTTATTTTTTATAACAGTACATGAACGGAGAATCAAAATAAAACTTGAAAGTTTAGTACGCTGTTGTCTGAATTTGGGACAATTTACTTGAGTTGACCCTCCATCTTGTACTAATTGTAAGTTACATGTAACTTTAAGTAAAGAATCAGAAATGTTAGGAAACATATAAATAAATTTCATCATTCTTACATTTCTAAGCTGATTAACAGCAGTTACTCTCTCAAATGACCAATAACGGCCATTTAAAACAATTAAGGTACGCATCAGCACATCTCCTAAATCTCCTGCCTCCCTTCGCACTTCATCAAAATACTCTTTTGTGAAAGCAATGTCATAAGCGCCTTCATTAACTGTGGAACGTTGGAGTTGATTCACTGACTTTCCCCTATTCTGATACTTGGCAAATTTTACAACCAGGGTGCGAGGATTCGTGTGACCAACCTGAAAAAAAAA
>Ga0126336_10001050_pt1 | contig 13449 bp, 8 predicted proteins | sample SidCmetagenome_FD_92530 | JGI IMG/M metagenome (GOLD analysis project Ga0126336, IMG submission 92530) | Coral microbial communities from El Islote,Puerto Morelos, Mexico - Siderastrea C C metagenome | ecosystem: Host-associated > Invertebrates > Cnidaria > Coral | place: El Islote,Puerto...
TCAGTTGTAGCATTCTGAACCGTAACCGGAAACGAGAACCCAGTGCATTTCGCAAAACACCGACAGGACACCACGGTTTTGACTGCCGCTCGTACCGCGGGCGCAGTTGCCGTATGCAAGGCAGAGAAGAATCATTAACAAACACGACTTGAATAAAGCTAACGTACAGTTAGGAAAACTGAAATAAAAAAATGATTTGAGGGACTTTACTTCCATTAGGTAATTAATTTTGCTTCAAAATGAACAACGTGTTCAATATTTTAGATGCATATTCATCGTGTAAAGAATACAATATTACCAACAGTAACAAAGAGGTAATTTTCTATCTTGACCTGTAAGAAAGCATGCGCGGACTTGGCCCGGAAGGGTGAGCGTTTTGAGCGGAGCTGAAATCCTTCACAAAATTCAAAATGTAAAACGTAATTGTTCGTCTTTAACTATGTTTTGGATACCTACATAGTGTTAATCTCTGATGACAAGAACTGGGCGCAAAAAAGCGAAGTGACCGCAGTCCGACAGAAGAAGAACCGAGAAGCGACAAAGCCAAAGCGACAAAAAATGGCGGCTAACGAGCAACAAGCTACGGAAGAATCTGCCACAGAACCAATCCTGTCTGAAATTAGAAAGATTCTCATTGATATCCAATCTACAAACTCTATCATCCTCTCAAAAAACAGCAATTTAGCCGCTAAATTACCTGAGCTGAAAATGCCTTTGAGTCACAAAAGAAAGAACTGAGCGAGGTCATGAAGAAGCTAGTCGAGACGACACTGAGTCTCAACAAAAAAATTGAGTGAAGAACTGGAGCAGGCCCGAAAGAAAATCAATGACCAAGCTGAAGAAATCGTAGAATTATACAGCCTAAACGACGACCTCGAGCAATACACCCGAAAAAACTCCTTAAAAACATGCGGAATACCAGAAAAAGCATATAACTCGACCGAGGAAGCAATTTTGAAAGTTGCTGAAACGCTCGAGATTCCAATGTGTCAGGAAGATATTGCAATCTCGCATCATCTAAACAGAAAAGGGTCAGAGAAAGGTATTAGACCCATTATAGTGAAATTTGTAAGCCCTAAGGTTAAAACTAGGTTGTACAAGTCAAGAGCAAAACTTAAAAACGTCCGTGTAAGCAATTTATTCCCGAGATATTCGGCGGCCACTCGCACCGAAGGCGGTCGCATTTTTATTAATTAAAATTTTAAACCAGTTTTAGGTGAAAAATAGTGAAGGCAAACGATATGAGTAAAGACGGAATGATAACCAGTTGGACCTTGAATGGGGAAATTTATATCAAAACGTCACCAGGAGGTAGTCCCGTTAGGATTTATGAAGAAGATGATCTTCAGGACATTTAATTCCATAGTAATATTGTCTTCATTGTTTGCGAAAGATATAAGCTTAACTGAGTCAGAGAAGTCAGATTTTCTTTTTAGTTTTGGAAATTTGTTGGTGTGTTAATATTATATTGAGTAATTTGTACTGTCGTTTTTCCCTTATTTTCTGTTATCGACTGTTATGTATGTGTTTGTTTAATAAAGTAATTAAAAAAACCCTGTAATTAAATTGATTGACCCTTAAAGATAAAACATAGGTAAAATGGCTTGAAAAGTCGTTGTGTCGTTGGAGGAGTGCTGTGTGCTTTAACAACAACAAAAACAACAACACATTAACAACAACAACAGCAGTTATCAATGCATAGTATAGAATCGAGAGCTTCTCAACATCTAGAGAGCCAGTTTAATACTCTTGTATTATCAAGAAAAGGGCTGGCTGCATTTGGATTAGTAGTGGGGAACTGGGAGGAAATTTTTTCCCATGAATTTTGATTTTATACAATATTGAACAGACTGAAAAGTCCAATCCTTCAATTGGATCAGCTTAGAAATGTTTCGCCTATCCTCTCGACCAGTGGAAATCCTTTATCCTCGAGAGTTTACATCAGCTCGGCTAATAAGTGAATAAAAATCCTCCCGAGCGAATAAGGTTAGATCCCAGTTTCAAATCTTTTTATTGTACTGAGTAGAAAGCTAGCTGTCTTGTTTTTCTTCTAAAAATTAAATTGCTATTTTTGCAAGTGTGGTGCTTACTGACAGTTCGCCAGCACGAACTATGCCAATTAGTGAAACGTGCCAGTGTTACACAGCCTTGGCCAGTTCTGTTGGACCTGGTTTGACTGATCGATATTTTTTATGTTATCCAACTGTAGGTACGAAAAAATACTAAACTATCCATGGTGCAAGTTTTTCCTCCTTTTAAAGCCATAAGTAACCTGAATAATCCAGCTATCTTAAACCTTACTTCGAGTTACTGAATCACAGAAAAAAACCCTCATGAGTGCGGCATTATCGCGCATTATAGTTAGAAGGAATACTTTCTCTGGAGAATTTCAAACTATCCTGAGCTATTGTGACTAAATAAATGCTTCGTCCTCGTGGAATGCCAGCAAGCTTCGGTACATCTATCTGAACAGGTGGTTTCTATAGAGTATTCTGTTCTTTGTTCCTTTCTGCTCTTTCTTATGCGCCTCCTTTACGTCAACTCACACTGGGGAAAGGTAATTCTTCTTGAAAGCTTTAGCCATTAAACAAAAACGCTGTTGATGATTCGCGAGCTCAAGCGGTGAACCTTTTTCATTAAGGGACGCGGAAAGTAATATATATTACTCGGTTAGAAAAGTGAATCTTACTTTTTTAAAGATTGCAATTTAATTAACTATATGACAAAGGAAATCACCCAATTACGGAGTGCTCATGGGGTAGCCGGTAAAAGAACAGTGTTGAGATTTTCCACTGAAGCTCCATGACACTGATCTCGTTTTAATCAAGCTCGTTCAGTTGGCTTGATCAGGAGAAAAAACCAGAACTTCACAGCAGCACCTCGAGCATGCACCACGTCCTTCGGGGATAGTTTTCACGTAATTTCTTGAGGAACAGAGATGACGTCTCCCAAAGAAGCATCTACTAGATGGATATTTGTTTGTTTAACACACGTTTTGACGCTGCTTTTAGAAACACTTGGATCACCTCTCTTGGCAGATCACTATCGAGGTAGGCTCATAATCATGGTTGCAGAGATTATTTTAAAACGTTTGTAACGATTTCAATCAGCAAAAACTGAATTTTTTTACTGATTTGATTCTAAGTCTCATTTTTTCCTTTTTCCTGGATTTTCCTCAACGTGACCTTGTACGTCTTTTGATTATAATGCCCGTCAAGCAATAATGATGTGTTAAAGCAAGAACCTGTTACATTAATACCGATAGGAGTTTTTACATATTCCGGCAATATTTTGGTTTCATTACAGTTAACAAACATAAATCTCCGCAAAATCCTTGTTTGGATCATTTCTTAAATAGGAAAATTAGTCCACCATGAGACTGAGGTAAAGTACTTTAATTCTTGCGATTTTCTAACCCCTAGGAAGTTTCATTTCAGTATTTCGTCCTAAAAGAAATTTACGATTGGGAGTGGCCTTGTCGCTGTACTGGGCATTTTATTTTTGGTTTAAGAGTTTAAGACGAAGAGAGTGGGAAATACCACACCCAAACAACACAGAACAGGTGAAAGTTGATACTATACATATTCAAATTCTAACATGTCCAGGGGTATGAAGTTATTCATTAACATGTTTTGATTTGTTTTTTTCAAATTGTAATCAAAACTGTAATCAAAACTGCTTCAATGGAGTTTGATTGATTGGTTGAATGTACTCGTTCTGTTGTTTTGAAATGAAAAACAAGATCCATTCAGAATACTAAGAGCAATCACAAGTGAAAAAAAAAACCCTTCATTATACTTAAAAGAAAAAAATCAGTACAGTATGAAGAGTGATAGTGTAAAAGAAGTTATATTACAAATGTATTTTTGAGCTTTGAGATGGGAGATTAGTTCGCTAATTATTGTGACAAAAGAGTCCGCGACAATTCACGAGTGAATAACTTTATTAAAGTGTCAGGGTGGGTATTTAGTTTGTGACAGTTAATTGGGGACACTCTACTACTTAAAATAAATTAAAATTTACAATATACATTTAAAAATTACAATATTTCACTATATTAAAATTACGGGGAATGAATAAGAATAGGAATAGGTCGTTTAAGAAAAACGGTTTCTAAACTCACAAATACATTATTATACTTAACTAAGGAACAGTTAAAAAGATAAAAATAAGAGAAGTGATAAGTAGATAAATAAATAAATTGTCGGATCTCAAATTGTCGGATCTCCTAAATAAATTGTCGGATCTGAACACTTTGATCCTGGCACATGATAGTTAGTGAAAGCACATGAGAGTTAGAGCCCAAACGACAGTGAGATTGAACTTCCCTTGGGCTACAGTGTCAGACGTAGCAAGCGTGTTGTTAAAGAATTGAAAAGGTTCTCCATTGGCCATTGGTGAGGTCTAATTAATGTCAGCCTAATCTCAGCAGTTGAAGTAATGTTTTTGTTTTGATGGAGCTTTCAACAATTTGTACGCAAAGGGAGAAGAAATGAATAAAACACATCGAGATTTCGGTTTGTGAAAACAAAAACAACTGAACTACATCTTTACATCTTGTAAAATTCAATAAACATTTCCAAATCTGAGTGTCGTGGCATGCAAATAATTGATGATAAACAACAAAATTGAAGCTAAAGATAGGTTTATTTTGAAAATATCTGTTTGTACAATAACTGCAAATGAATTTCTAACTAGACCCTTAATCATTTCACTGACTCTGTAAGTGTTTTCAGGTTTTCGACAGAATAAATAACAATTAAGTTTTCCTAAGTACTTGCTATTCGGTGAAAATGTCCCGCGATTTCATGTTTTTCATAACTTAGTTTTGACTCAGTGGAGTAAAAGCTCCCTGTACGGGTATTTTGACGTTTGGTGAATAAGATCTAACGACTTATCCCTAGGTGGTCTTGTTTTACGAATGAAATACAGCTTCGTTTTATTATATCACGAGAAAACAGGTTTGAGGCAGACTTACAGAACAGCAATGTTGGATTTTAAGCCGTTTTGGATTAAACTTTTTTCTAACAGCAAAATTTGACAATAAGTGAAGGAACTAAGGGATGCGGTAAAATTAAGCAAATGATGGTGGATTTTAAATATTTGGGATTCGTTTTTGTCGCAAGTGTAGTATTTTTGGTGGCCAACCTCTCGCTGGTAACAGGTGGGAACATTTTTGAATTGTTTTCTCGATACGTTATATTCTTTACGTACTAAAACTTGCCAGATATCGCAATTAATTTGCCGATTTCATCCCATAAGCGCCCCACTTTTAATTAAGCTTGTAATTTATGCTAGATAGTTCTCCAACTACTGTTTTATCGTAAGACAATGTTGGAAACAGTTTTAGTCAATTGAATAACACCAGCGCTAGCCAGTGGGTTAGACTTAACTTTTAATTTTTTGCAATGGCATTCTCTTCTTTGATGCCCACCGCTTTAATATTTTACATAAAATTATGTATCAGAATTTCATAGTCTGTTATGGCTCTTCTAGTAAAAATATTTTGACCCTGGAAAGGAAATGACAGTACAATAACCGACGGATAATTATGTGTCATTATCCTCAGCGTTTGGTTACTTCGAGTGGTTACTTAAGTAATAGGTTATTGGTTGAGTTTGAGCATGATATGTAGAATTATCAGGACTGCGGTTTGAGTTATCAGCCGAAGCAGAGTGTTGAGGTTGATAACACGAACCAAAGCCTTGATAATTTATGATATCTTGCGACACTGGAATCCAATAATCGTTCCATCGTTCATTATACATGCAAAACGCATGTATAAAAAACCTTTGTAGCTTCTGTCTTCAGTTTGTAAAATTCAAAACGACCCCCATTTTGAGTTTCTACTTGGCTCGCTTATTTTCCTTCAATCACGTAACTTCGTTCCCATTAGGGTATAAATGGAAACTTGTCCAGTTCACCTCCGAGCTCTCTGCAGTCATTGTTCTATAAGTTGCAGTATTTCTTAAACCAAAACGAGACCATGGGGGTAAGACTTCTTAAACTAGCACGAAGTGTAAACGTGACGTCATATTGCGCCCTTATTTTACATAAGTGAAAACTTAATTTCTAGCACGCATAGAAAATTCGTAATTATATAAAAATTGTAGAAACCTCATCTTTGTAAGGATGTTTTTGTAGCCTACATTTTGAAGAGATATAACGAAATTCCTTAATGGAGCTCATTCAGAGACTAAGATAAAGAGAGTGATGCACATTCCAAGCACTGCAATCCACGAGAGAATAAAAGTGTATTCAACGACGCCGTATATAGGGACTTTTTTGTAACATGGTAGAATTCGAACAGTCCGCGCATGTTAAAATGTTTTTGTTTACACCAGCGTTGAACGGCTGACGCTGGAAGACATAACGCCTCCATCCAGTATCTCCTCGTTAGATTTATAATGTTTTCGGAGTGTTGGTAATTAAAATAGCCGGTGAAAGCGCTTTGTTTAAATCTTTGTCTGTTTTCTTCACAGCCTTTCCCGAGATTGGCGCCAGTCTAGACCTCAGTTCCCGACTGCTCCAATCAACAAGTGGGTGGTCAGAAGTCAGTGGGTGGACGGACACTCAACTGTCGGACAGTGGTCGATTTCTGTTTGGAGCGCCACTAGTAACCAAGGTGTCACGATTTCAGATTCCAAAATCTGGAATCTACTTTGTTTCATTCAGCGTACATTTATCTCAAGCGGATATCGGATTATTTCAAGCTGCTTTGGTCATAAATGGACAAACAGACCAACGTAACGAGGCGATGAGTGCAGTCAGGCAAGGCTACCAGGGCGGCGATTTCAGTTTAGTGGTCAGCGGATTTGTGGATTTAAGATCAAGTGATGAGATCTCTGTGTTTGCTTTCTCAGAAAAGGACACAGACTGGAGCGTAGAGGATGATAGTCAATTCACGTTACGTTACACTGGACCAGTCGGATCCTTCCCAGCGTTCTCTGCCGTAAAAAGCACAGCAATGACCACAGGTTCCCCTTCCTCATCGCATGTTATTCGTAACTGGGACACAAGCGGTACCCCAGGGACATTTGTCAGTCTTACTGGGTTCTCTCCATCTACCGGAGAATTCGTAGCGATTTGTGACGGCATTTATTTTCTGGCTGCAAATATCCTTGTGCGAGCGAACCGTGGCTTGCAAAAATTGTATTTAACTGTAAACGGCGAAATTCGTGGCCCTTTTGTTGATGTTAAAACGGCAAGCTCTGAAGGTGTTTTCACGATGAACCTTCATGGTTCTCTTTACCTTAAAACAGGAGACAAACTTTCTCTCCTTATTAACTCAAGTTCCAGCGCAGGAGTTGCAATTCACTCGGACAGCGGATTCTCTGTAAGTTATATCGACGCCTTCAATCAGAGTTCTCTTCAAGGTGTGTCAACTCTCACTCAGACAACTACTGAAATCCCAGGAACTGGTTGGATGGAGTTAACAACATGGCCTACGCCACTTATTGCACATGTGCAGTTCTACAACCCGGAAGTGTTTCATCATGGAAGATTTACGTGTAGCCAGGGCGGCATTTACTATGTAGCTGTAAGTATTTGATTTTTGTCGTGAAAGAACACTTAATGAGGATTTTGCAGTGCGAGATACTCTAACTACAAATGGCAGATTTTTTTACATTTGTTAATTTATCGTGCTTATTAAGAAAAAAGTCTTTTCTAATAACTCATTAAACGTTATCATAGTTTTATTTTATTTACCAGTTAAGTCTTCACTCTTAACAGAGTATTGCAGGCTGCCTTAAATAAAAAAAAATTACAACAATGAAAGAAAAAAATTACTAATTAATATGTAAGATTACACAGGGATTGCCTAAATGACTTATCGGCGACTGAAGATATGAGCTTATTTTCCGTGCATAAGTTTACAAGGAACTGTATTTCAGTCGCTTCGAGTGAGCTTCGCTTTTAATCCAGGAGGAAATTTTCGAACACTGTTTGGCTTTGCTTAGTGTCAAAAAAGGGTAGCGTTTGGACCTTTCACATTAGGTACAGCATTTCAGCTTGACTGTCCTTTCCAAGATTCTATTTTGTCCTATTAAGGTAGCTATTTTTCCTTTCTACAATGTTAGGTATCTCTTCGAATAAGAGGTGGCAGAGGAAACTTTGACTTGTTAGTCAAATCCAGTGGTACTTCACAACTGAATGGGAACGCCGGGCTCTACACGACACAATACAATCCCGAATCATCCGGTTGTTTTTCCTTGTCAGTTTCGGGCCTTTTGGAGCTCAGCAGGGGCCAACATGTGTCTGTTTTTGTTCACTCAAGTTTTCCAGACAAATGGCTTATTGAGCCGGGCAGCGGTCTGTCCCTCATGAAAACACGACATTACTGGCCAGCGGCAAATAGCTATCTCAGCACCAATCAAGTGTTTACGGGAGATAAATGGGAGGAGATTGGAGGATGGAAACAATCTGGTGAAGAAGGTGCTTTCTCTTTTGGAACAAATTTCCGATCTAGCAGCTCCCATTTTAGCGTCTCAACCCCTGGAGTTTATCTCGTTTCTACAAATCTTCTCATCCATGCTAAAAATACTCGGATTTCAGCGGTTATATCTGTTGACCAACGAGCAACGGAGGAAAACGGTTTGTATGCAACTCATGCGTATCCGCCCGACAACCTGACTCTTAACATCGCAGGCTCACTTAACCTTGACCAGGGTCAAAACATATCTGTTAACGTCCGATCTGACAGCAATGATTCCTTCAAAGTCCTTGAAAGAAGTGGATTTTCTGCAGTTTTTATTGGCAAATCCTTCGCTGTCCCAGGCTTCCATACGGTGAAAGGCAGCCAGTCACCAATAAGGACAACAAACTGGGTTGAAATCGATGGGTGGGTAAAACCAGGCAACGAAGGTGAAGATACCTTTCAAAGTGGCGGTGGTTTTGATAATGTGCGTGGCACTTACACAGCCCCGATCAGCGGTATTTACTTTGTGTCATGTATGCTGGTCATCAAAGATGTTGATGTTGACACTTTTGGTTCCTACATTGAAGTGTACATTGGTGTAAATGGTCAAGCATCCCTTACTAATGGTCTACAAAATACTCGTTATATGCAAGGCATGGATCCGCCAAGCGGAAATGACGTCATCACTATCACAGTAGCCGGGATGGTGCAGTTAAGGCTTGGTGATTATGCTGTGATTCGAGCACGAACAAATACGGATTTTGATTGGAAAGTGGAAGGTACCAGTGGTTTTTCAATGTTCTTAGTGAGTCCTTCTGATATATCGTATGGGAATGTAGGATTTTTGTCCAGGAAAAGTGACACGAGAATAAAAAGCTTGGGTCCAGGAAGTTGGTCCAAGATTGGAGGTTGGGCAACACAGTCGGATCTCACAAATGGTCTTTTCCTGAAAAACGATGGAAGTTTTACGTACGAGGCACTGAGTGGAGATCTGAATATCAATCACGCTGGAATTTATTTCGTATCAACTAATATCATAGTATCGAATATCCCGGAATCATGTGAAGTGAGTGTTCTTGTGTCTGATAGCAGTGGAAATGACCCTCAAGAGGTTGTAACTGGTTTCACATCCATTGAACAGAAACCACAATCAAACAGCAAACAAACTTTGCAGTTCACTGGTGCAGTTTTTCTAAAAAAGAACCGAAAAATCCATGTGGCGGCAAGATCTGGCAGTGCTGATCCGTTTACTGTGTGGGAAGGCAGTGGTTTTTCTGTTGCAAGGCTTATCTACCCAATCGAAGAACCTGGATTTTTTTCCCGAATAAGTGGTGCCCTTCAACCATCTGGACAATCAAGCTGGGCAAAAATAACGGGGTGGGAAACATCCGGAGAGACTGGTCTTCATTTAGATGGTCACGGTTTTAACTCAATGACCGGCAATTTCATTGTCCCCTTATCAGGGATTTATTTAGCTTCGGCTAGTGTGTCGCTCGGAGATGTCTCTTATGCTGGAACTATCTCCGTGAAAATTTCTGTCAACGGAGACACGTCCGAAAACAGTGGACTGGAGTCGAGTCACTTGGGTAAACGTGGTTCTCACGCGGTTGCTCTGGCCAGCGGCAGCATGGAGCTGATGCAAGGTATGACGGTTAGTGTGTTGGTGAGATCAGATAACTCTTCTTCTTTCAACTTAACTGTAGGCAGTTATTTCACCATGCGTTACATTTCTGAGAGGGAAAGAGCAGAGGGAAATATGGTAGACCGATATAGCGATGTCATTTTCACATCGAGTGGATGGAAAGAACTTGTCAGCTGGAAAACCGCTGGCTTGAATGGGCAGTTTCAAGTGGGCTCAATTCATCAGACCACAGATCGCTTTGGTGTCTCGGTAAGTGGCGTTTATTATGTCACTGCTAACATCCAGCTCTTGGAAACAGACGGCTTAGCTGTAGTTGGCATTGTGATCAACAGCGGAAATGATACAGCAATTGTAGCTGAGAAAACGTGTGTTACAAGTGAGGTTTGCTCGTTAAATCTGGCTGCATCTGTAGAACTCGCGGCAGGCACGTTTGTATCAGTTTACATCTACTCAGACGATGAAGGCCGCTGGATAGTATCAAGCCAATCCAGCAAGTCCAATTTGTACTTGCACCCAGTCCCACCATCCACCGTCGTTCAAGGGTTTCTTGCTCGTGTCTCGACGAACTTGTCCGTTAGTGTCCGACTAATTTCCGATTGGTTCCGTGTTAGAAACTGGACTACAACCGCTCACCCTGGTTATTTTCAGACAATAGCTGGGTTTTCTGGTGATGGTGTTTTTGTGGTGGATAATGCAGGTGTTTACATTGTTACTGTGAATTTAATTCTACAGTGCACTGGAATCCAGAAATGGTGAGTACTTATCGGTGCTTAAACGTGTTCTTATCTCGAGCGGCTGTAGTTATAGTGCAATTACACGAACAGAGGCCACCCAGACAAAAATGTTGAGACCAATTTTTATGGCTTTCGAAGGGTCTCAACTCATCGTACATTTCAAAATGCGGACTGGTCAAAACGAATTTGTGTCAATTTTATTGTTTTTGGTCTCGACTTCGGATATGCGATTGCCTTCGGATATGCGGATATGCGATTGCCTTGTCTTCAATTTTACTTGGTACCCTTGGTTTAATTTCGTGTGGTCACAGAAACAAACTATTTCTATAAAAAGGGTTTTCAATGGGTTCTTTTGAATGTATGTCGTTAATTAGATGAAAAATGAGAATAACTACAGGGACTCTACATGCTACTAGTTATTACGGGGTTCCTTTTGCTTACTCGACGCTGTGGACAGTATAGAAAAATGTTTCAAAATGTTTAATCGACGTTGTGGACAGTATAGGGCAGAGGAACGTTTCCACTGAAATGAACGGCGATTAAAAGTTGAATTACAAGGCAGTTTATATCCCTATCTTTTTCTTCGCCCCTTCCCTCGTTCCCGTGTCGATGGAACGCTTGATTTTGACACAAGGAAGAGGGCACAAATTAAATTTTTTGACTAACAATCAAGGACGTGTTTCTCTTAACAGTGACTTTGAAATGTTAGTAGCCTTTAATGGTAGGCTGTCGCCCAGCTCTGGTTTATACTCAAGACAGACCGTCCCTGCCATGAGCATTGACACGCTGACCATAACGACTGTGGCCCAGTTGTTTAGATGGGATACGCTGGCCGTAGCTGTCCGATCGGACACCAGCTTTCAGGTTCTGAAGGATAGCACCTTCTCTGCTGTAATGCATGGTAGGTTAATGGCGTTTCTCCGCGGAGAATAGAATGCTTCATGGTGCAACATTCATCAAAATTCATTTAACAATTTAAAAATGACGAAAACGTAATAGAGACCAAAAAGGTTTCTTAGTGTTAAGTACGTTTTTCTATTATCTATGTGGTTTGTTAAACTTTCACTATAACCTCTGAAGTAACCGACGAGCAAACAAGAGAATAGGATAGATACTGTGTCAGACATCCTTAATGATGTCCTAAAAGCAAAACGGCATTTAAAAAGTAACCTTCATTTCTTGACATCACTTGTGGCATTTACATTTTTACACTGGATAGATCTACATGTTATCAATTTTAACGTCTCTTGATTACTGTAGCTTCTGCAGGGGGTCCATTCTTGTGCTCTAACAATGGTCCCACACTCACTCAGGAGCTATCGCCGGCGTATCTCCGTACAAGGGTTGGTAGTTCGGTCACGTGGTCATGTGAAGCTGTCGGCGAAACTTCACCGCAATACCACTGGCTAAAAAACTATGAGGTGAGTTTCAGAGAAAAATTACGTCTGTCACCAAGCGTTATTAAGTCAAATCGTTATAGTTCCCCTTATTTCGTCTTCCCAGTTCAAAGTAGAAACGAAAGTGAACTTAGCCTGCCGCAAATGATACTTCTCCTAATTTGTTTGACCTCTTTACCTGACCTTAGCCGTGGTATCTCCTAAACTGGTCCCGAAAACTATGACATTTGGCTTTCTTATCAAGTTATCCCTTTATATTGTACTCCCTATTGACGTCTCTCTTGTTTTACTGGTATTCCTATCCTCCTTCCTTTATATGTTAGATTGAGCTAAAAAATACAAAATACAAAAAGGCGTTCCCATTTTTTGGCACCGATTTTTAAAACGTTTGCCTTAATATGGATTTTAACACGTCCTCATAAGAAATGTTCAAGTTAAAAGCATTTCTATTCAGGCAAAACAACATCTTACATCTTATTTGCCAGGTTTTGTCCAACGTGTCTTCCAACTCCTTGACAGTCACCAACGCAACGGTGCAGGACAGCGGTGATTACGTATGCGTGGCAAAGGTGTCGCCGGTATCTGTGAGTTCAAATATTGCGCGTTTTATTGTTTATGGTAAGTACTGTTAGCGTTTCTCAACAGTTCGTAGGTACCGTTTGTACAGTCGCTTTCAGTGAAGAGAGCGCACAATATCTTTTACATATGGTTAAAAAGCTTGAAACAGTCTAAGGTGCCAATATTGGTGGAGTGACCGTGGTCAGAAAGCGCTTTTTTACCCGGCTGCTTTTGAGACGAAACCGTGTACATTTTCAGAAAGCAACGGCTAAAGGCTGGTGCTGAAATTATCTCACTGTTCAGGTCTCAAAGCCCAGAGGTGTTGCAGAATCCTTCAGCAGTGAGTCAAATCTTTCTCTTCCTTCCAGTTTGCACCAAAGGTAATATTCTAATACCACTTTATATGCGAACTACACAAAGAGGTGCCCTCTATCTTCTTGTTGAGTAAACTCAGTGAAGACTATCGGCTATGAGGAAGAGGTGTGTTCACACTTAACTCCAGTTTGCTAGAATGAAGCAACTTGTCCTCCCTTTATGGAATGATAGTTTGTTTAAGGTTTAAACCCATTATTTGTGTTAAGACGATTTCCGTTCAACGTTCGAGCAGTAAGTGCAAAAATTAAGCTACCAAAAAAATACTTGCAGCACTGTCACATTTTGAGAACAGATAAGAAGAACTTATCGCTACTTTTGCTCCCA
>Ga0126336_10001051_pt1 | contig 13443 bp, 7 predicted proteins | sample SidCmetagenome_FD_92530 | JGI IMG/M metagenome (GOLD analysis project Ga0126336, IMG submission 92530) | Coral microbial communities from El Islote,Puerto Morelos, Mexico - Siderastrea C C metagenome | ecosystem: Host-associated > Invertebrates > Cnidaria > Coral | place: El Islote,Puerto...
CTTCGTGACACTCTCGCGGTAAAAGGTTCCAGAGCACTGCCCCTCTGTAAGATGTTGAAAGTTTCATGAAATTGGTATTAAATGATGGGGGAATTAATAAATGTTTTTTTCTAAAATTGTACGGGTGTTGAAACTTGGTTACAAGTCGAGCCATGCAGGAGGGGGAGTCATTATCAAATGGTAGATCTTATAGATAAGTTTCAGAATCGAAAGTTTGTACGTATTTCTTAAAGTGTCCCATTTAGCGCGGTCAAGGACTGGAAAGCACAGGCCCCAGGGCCCTCCAGGACAAATGGGAATTAAGGGAGATCCAGGAGTACCGAAAGATATAGGGCCACCAGGGCCTCGAGGCCCCCAGGGAGTGAAGGGACAGAAAGGTGAGCAGGGGAAGTCCCTCTCAGCTCCCCGTCTCATTGAGGCTCCTGTTGGTGTGACAGTCAACCAAGGTCAAACAGCAGTCTTAAAATGTTCAGTAGATGGACATCCATCTCCAAAGCTCACATGGTCCAAGAATAATTCATCACTTCCGGTTGGGCATCACATGATAGGACGCGGTACCGCTCTGATTATAAAGAATGCCAAGCCAGGGGATGCCGGAGTCTACAGTTGCAGCGCGCAAAACTTGCTGGGAGGTAGCAATACAACGCCTCAGTGCCATTGAAAGTGCAGTGTGAGTTTGACGATTTCTCGTCAATTTTGTCGAGTCATACGTGAGCTCCCAGCCAGCAAGGCCCGCAGCGCCGAGTCTGCTACAAGCTCACACACGACGAGATTGAGTGAAACAATTGTTCTATAATTATATAGCCCCTTAATCATGAGAAATGTTATTAAGTTCAGGCATGGGCTCCTGAAATTGCTAATAACATTCTGTAAAAATACGATGTCTAAGATCTACAAAGAAGACAGTCTGATCCACATTCGTTACTAACTAAAATTGAGAGATCCTTCTGCCTTATAAGTTTCTTAAAAAGAAAGTCACGACAGTGAAAGCAGAACATTAGTGGATGGATATGAAAATTATGGTGAATACTCACAGAGTATTCACTACTCAGGAGCAAGCTTTTCTCAGCTGGCGAGCCTTACTGAAGTCTCTACACACTGTGAACAGTTTATCAAATATGAATGCTATGGCTCCATTCTTCTCAGAGACTCGTCTAATAATCCGTTTGGATGGTGGGTGTCACGCGATTTCAGCAAGATGACGTACTGGGGTGGAGCCTCGCCTGGTAGTAACAAGTGCGCATGCGGAATGATCAACTCGTGTGCAGACTTCAGTTATTATGATTGTAACTGTGATAAGAATGACGCAGTATGGCGTGAAGACAAATCAAAGCTTCTAGTCAAAGAGATCAGGCTTGAAGATACAGGGACAAACGGCAATAATGTAGCTGATGAGAAGGGCTACCACACTCTAGGAAAATTAAAGTGCTACGGAATAGCTAATGAGTAACGAATTTGTTCCTTCCCAGCAGTGTGATTTTGGTAGACTAAGCCCATTTTGTTTCTGATAACGTGAGAAAACAATCACGTTTATCAAGTTATTAGTAACACTGGTGTTAGCGGTAACGGCTACATTTACCTGCAATTACATCTTAAAGGACATTGTTCGTATTACATCCTTGTAATGCTTTGCTTTACTCAAACAGCAATACTAGGAGATCTTTTGTGACTGCAGGCGTATCAGACAGTGTAAAAATGGTTCAACTCTTGATCATTCTTCCCGAAAGATGACAACCCAAGTTAAGTAGTTCGTGTTGCAGAACAGGCTTGTTCTTGAAAAATGAAGTAAAAGTTCATCTTTTACATATCCTATATGTTTGACTAGTACCGTTGGGTGCCCCTGACATATAGCTCTTTATGTGCCCTGAAGTTTATTCAGTTCTGACACCAGGTAACTCACCGATAGCAGTCTCTCCTGTAAATAGTTTGGTAAATCTCAAAGAGCGGTTTAGGCCTCGAAGGGATGACAAAATGCTTCTTTAAACCGCTCTAAAAACACTTGGAAACGTATGAATAAACCACAGGTGAGTTCAAAAGGCAACTTTATTTTAGATTTAGCACATTCCATACGAACTCCTATAATGGTGCACTGCTGGATCCGCTCGGAAAGGCGTTAAATTACCCTAAGAGGACTGAAAAGCGGCCAAAAAGATAAGGAACTGCCAGAAAACGAGAAAGGGGAGAAAAGAAGACAACTTTATTTCGCTTTTAGAAGTGCTAGTAATATTTCCCATACAAACTCTTTTAGTCGTTAACAATGAATAAAACACAGGCCGAAAAAGTTGGTTTACTGTGGTCGAAAGCTTCAAATTAGCTTGGGCTATCTGTGACGCAAGGCAAAAAGTACACAGTAACCTGTACACATTCATCACCACTATATATCACTAAAATCTGATGATGTGTTCACGCTAAAAAACATTATGTTTGTTATTTCATCCTCAAACAGACATTTCCACATGAACCACATTTCCCCATGTCGTGTGACCTATGACCATGTAGTTATTTTGAGTGTGAGCCAATTGCCCCTAAAACATCACATGATGTTGTTTCGCAGTCTCACAGCTGCTGGTATTTTGTTTCAAATTCTCAGAACGGACAACGGATGGGCTACAGGAAGAAGAAATACGAACAACTTCAGAGTATTCAATCTCGTAGGTGCAAGCGAGAACCGAAGAATAGGAGAATTTATCTACCGTTAAATGGTGAAAAGCCAACATCGCCGGAAAGACTGACCAGCGACGTTTCTGATTTGTAGCGGACACTTCGGCGTGTCATCCACAGACTCTGAAGTTAGAACCACATTTCCCGACTCAAAGTTGAACTCCAAGAGACAGAAGTGTATTTGAGTTTAATAACGATGAAGCAGGAGAAGCGAGATCTTCATGAGAAGTCAGAGCGAAACATGCTGTACCGTTTTTGTTCCGTGTCAGGGATGCTGTTGTCCATCGCGTGTTGTATCGCACTCATTCAAATGCAGCTCAGGATGCAGCAACAACAGCGGTTGATATCACACACGACAACAGTCTGTGATCAGATGGAGGCAGAAATACTGCAAAAAGTACAGCAGAATTACAAACGGTGGGGAGATATGACAAGCGAGAACTGGCGAGTAAGAAAAGGTAAGCTGATTTGCGCTTTTTGTAGCGGTTACACAACCCGTTCAAAACACAATAAAGGAGTTATGCGATGGATACAGTTAGGTATACGGATATGAAATTCAGGGTAAGGAGGGTGAAAGAATTCTAATTCCAGCGTTACTTCTTTCAGGTGACGAGGAGAGCATTTCAAGACATAAAAGAAGTGTTTCATCTGCGACTGCAGAAGTTAGCCCCACTCTAACACCGTCTTACGTACAACTGCTGATCAGAGACGAGTTTCGTCTTCTGCAGAACCAAATCTGTGCTAAAGATCACGTGCTGTGCCGTGCAGGACCAACAGGGAGACCAGGCCGCCGAGGACGACCGGGGAGACCTGGAAAGCATGGCCCCCAGGGACCTCCAGGACTAATAGGAATGAAGGGAGATCCAGGAGTACCGGGAAGTATTGGGCCACCGGGGCCTCGAGGTCCCCAGGGAGTGAAGGGGGAGAAAGGTGAGCAGGGGAAGTCCCTCATAGCTCCCCATCTCATAGAGGCCCCTGTTGGTGTCACAGTCAACGCAGGTCAAACAGCAGTCTTGAAATGTACAGTAGACGGGCATCCACCTCCCAAGGTCACGTGGTCCAAGATTAAGTCGTCACTTCCGTTTGGACGTTACGTGATAGGACCCAATACCGCTTTGATTATAAAGAATGTCAAGCCAGAAGATGCTGGATTCTACAGCTGCAGCGCGAAAAATTTGCTAGGAAGTACCAACGCCTCAGCGCCATTAAAAGTGCAGTGTGAGTTTCACGATTTTTTGTCAATTTTGCCGTTAAGTCGAGTCATTCGTGACTCACAGCCAACAAGGTGCACAGCACCAAGTCTGCTACGAGCTCACATACGACGAGATGGAGTGAAATAATTGTTTTATGGTTTTGTAGCCCCTTGATCACGAGGAATGTTATTAAGTTACCAAAACAATTCTCTCTTCTAAAATAAGCGTGTTTTCCCCATCTTTTTCGCTCAACTCCTCTCCGCCTCTACCCTGCAAGCAGAGGTTTCTTGCCCGCAGGAACATAGGGCGACCAAGAATCCTCTGCCTGCAGGGTATTCTGCCTCGATCTGAGGATATAAGCTACCCACCGATTAGTTTTCGCGCACTGCTTGGATGAAACACTTCACGCGGTGCAAAATCGGACGGCCGGTACCTGAGAATGTACCTTGTCGGATTTGGTATCCAAGAAGTAAGTAAATGAAATAAATAAACAAAGGAAGGAAGGAAGGAAGGAAGGAAGGAAGGAAGGAAGGAAGGAAAGAAGGAAGGAAGGAGGGAATGAACAAACAAAATAGATGAACAAAAGAAAGAAATTCTACATACTGCTTGAAATTCATAGTTTCTGTAATCCAATCCTGCCTACTTTTGACCGTAGATACTATTTTAAGGCTGAGCAATTTTCGGAAAGGGTGATAGCGTAGTGGTCGTGAAGAACGCATCATCCTTACATGTTATACATACTTTGGAACGTTTTAGAGATAATATGCGCGGCCATTTTACAGGCTGTGGAGTATTACGTAAACGTAATTCTCTACTCCGACGAGGAAGCCTAATTCTAATAGTCTTTTTTGTTTCCTTTTTAGCTTCCGCGCTACAACATTTCAACACCCTTTTCCGCCATTTTGTTGCTATGTTTACTCTTATTTGTGTGAAGAATCAAAAATTTAAAATAAACGAATAAAATTACTGAGCCCCGCAAACTGGCGAACAAAATAAGAACAATGAGTAAAATATTCGCAAGTATTATCTGTAAAACCATCGAATAAGGTCGTTATTATTCCATTTATCTTTTCTGTGATCATGATTTAGCCTCAACGCTCAGCCAGTTGTGGACCAGTCAACTTGGAATACTACAGTGTAACAACGTAGCGTATTTTCCATATTCTCCTGCTTTCATGTGGCAAGATGGCGCAGTTGTGGAATAATTTGTCTGTTTGTGTTTCAGCAGTTGCTCCTCGGCTTTTGCTGTCTTCCAATCGATTGATGGCTGAGGAAGGACAAAATATCCCCATCGCGTGCAGTGCTACTGGACAGCCGCAGCCCAACATCACGTGGTCAAAATTGAACGGTGGTCTCCCTCATAGAACTGTGGTGAAAAATGGATCCTTTAAAATCTCCAACGTGAAAAGAAAAGACGGTGGAACATACGTATGTAAAGTAAAGAATAGTTTGGGAACTGCAGAAGGTGCAGTGCAGATGATGATTCACTCTCGTCTTCGGTTTGTAGTTCGTCCTCCAAATCAGTTGAATCCTGTGGCTGGTTTCCCTGTGCGTCTGTCGTGTGAGGCCGAGAGTGACCTGAACCCTACAGTCACGTGGCTGAAGGATAGAAAGCCTTCACTTCCTGTTGACACGAAAATTCTGCAAAACAACACACTGGTTATTTCAAGTGTAAAGAAATCACACGCTGGAACATATGTCTGCAGAGCCAGCAATGCTTTGACAACGATTGAAGCAAGTGTTAAGATATTGACTCCGGTCATTCCTTCGCCTTCTTGTTCCGTCATATGAAAATTTATCAGCAGTTCTAGTGGAAAGTACGTCATTGATCCGGACGGTGAGGGAGGCCTGGCGCCGTTCACAGTTTACTGCGATATGCGTGACAAGAATGGAGTTGGCGTGACAGTTACTGGTCATGACAGTGAAAGCAGAACATTAGTGGATGGATATGAACGTCGTGGTGCATACTCACGGAGTATTCACTACTCAGGAGCAAGCTTGTCTCAGCTGGCCAAACTTACTGATGTCTCTACACACTGTGAACAGTTCATCAAATATGAATGTTATGGTTCACTGCTTCTTGGTAGCTCTTATGGATGGTGGGTGTCGCGTGATTCAAGCAAGATGACGTACTGGGGTGGAGCCTCTCCTGGTAGTAACAAGTGCGCATGCGGGGTGACCAACTCATGTGCAGACTCCAGTGAGGTGTGTAACTGTGATAAGAATGACGGAGTATGGCGTGAAGACAGCGGTCTCCTCACTGACAAGTCACAACTTCCAGTCAAAGAGCTCAGGCTTGGAGATACAGGGACAAACGGCAATAACGTAGCTGATGAGAAGGGCTACCACACTCTGGGAAAATTAAAGTGCTATGGAATAGCTAATGAGTAGCGGATTTGTCCCTTTTTCAACAACACTGATATTGGCAGACTAAGCCCATTATGTTTCTAAAAAAGATAAGAAAACAATCATGTTTATCAAGTTATTACTAACATTGGTGCTAGTGGTTGCAACAGAACGATGGTCATTGTTCGTGTTAATTAAATTGTTGTAACGCTTTGTAACTAAAACAGCAATGCTGGTAGAGCATATGTCTTGACAACCAGTGTTCAGTGAAAATGAGTAATAGTTAATATTGTGACCAGTGCCTATAACTGGCAATAAATAGCTCAAACTGAATGTAGTAATTTTTAAACACCCGTGTAATATTCATAACATTTCTGTGATCAGCGTGTGCTAAAAGCTTCTTATTGATACGGCACGTGAGACATTAGTCAGTTCTGGAATATTTCGAAAAGAAGTTGGAAATGAACAATGATTCCTGAAACTGTGCGAGCTGTGACACCTGTAACCAACGTTACGCAATTCAGCATAGACTGCGAGTTTGTGACGGGCTCGGAATACGCAAAACCAGGTAATTTCATGTTTTTGAAAACCCGGCACCTTTATTTATACCTTTTCAGCTCTCTCCTCTGCAGAGGCTCCTCTTAGTAATCACCATCGAAAGAAAACGGAGGGAAGCGGGAGCGCTGGAGAGAGAAAACGGGAGCGCGGGGAACGCTTTAATTTTCCCTCTTCCCAGCCCCCGCGCGCTTTTTCCCAAGTGTATCAAGGCGCGGCTGTAGGAGGCCTCTGCGGACGAGGGAGCCTTTTCAGGGGTGTTCCCTGGTGTGTTTGCATTGTAGAGGCCCCCGGTTAGGGTAACATGGCAGAATAGAACAGAACAGATACTTTTATTTATTTCAATCAGGGTATTCCCTTCAGCGTTTATAAGATGCTGTTATCAGTGGGAGCCCTGACTATAAAAGTATAATTACATGACAGTCTAGGATAAAAGAATATCTAAAAAGTTAAAATTATCTATTTACAAGTATACACTATTAAAATTGAACACTATAGTATAAAAATAACTATTTTAAGAAATTATTAAAAACGACGCTGCAATTGTAATAAAATGACTTCGTGGCCGATTCAGCCCTTACTGAAGGTACATGAAAAAAAGTTGCTCTTGGGACTTGCGTATTGAATTTAAAGTAATTAACTAACGTGGAAATAGCGACACCAGCGAAACGAAATTACGAAGAAGGACAAGACCACTCCTGCCGTGAACTTGCCATAGCGATGGAAAAAATAATAGTAAAGGACAGCCGAATTTTAATAGCGTTTTCAAAATTCGACAGCGACTTGGTGGTGTTGTGATTATTAGAAATGTTTTTCAATAAAAAAAGAAACACGTTAAATAGTTTTCAGTACTGTGTGGTTGTTTTCTGGTGGTTGAGCAAGGGAAAGAGAAGAAAACCAAGTTCCCGACTAAAATCGGGAAATGAGTGATCGAAAGGAAATTTTGACAGGGACATTCCAACTTTTCGAAATCGGCGTAAGGTGGTAGTACACGAAATTCCGACAGCGACACGCAACCTTCCTGAAATTTCGACAAGACTAGGTTTGAAATTCAGACAGCGGAAAAGTTGCCTGCAGGAACAGGGAGTGTGCTCGAGTGTATTCCTGGTAAAACCTTTTCCCCCGAGTGTATTCGTAGAATTTTCTCAGTTTTTTTTTCACAAAACTGCAATATTCTTTCATTCATTAAAATATTTCACTCGCAGTTCGTGTATGCAAATATATTTATAATATTTTACTTTCATTGACGGATGTCTAAACAACTTGACCTGAAGCCAACTGAAGGCGACTTCTTCTGCTCATATCTGTAGCAACGTTAAGCGATCAGTACTCTCTGTCATTTGCTGTGTCAAGATATGGTCACTTTCATGTGGATGGTAGTGGTAGGTGTATTCATGTGGCAATGGAGTTTTCTGGTTACATACCACACTATCTACTATCTGTGGCACTGCATGGGTGTTTGTGTCAGTGGGTTGATGCAATTTTAAATTTCACTCCACAGCTGGTTATTCTTGGCAGCCATTTTCAAGTGGGATGGGGAGCAAGTACCAGAGAAACTGTAAAAAAATATGCTGTCAAGATACTTGCACTGTGCACTATGGATAGACAAGATGCAAGAGATGCAGTGCTTAGTGAGAAAGGTTTGTTCAGTTTTTGAAGTTAAAAAACAACAACTGGATTTTGCAAATAAAAGAACAGATAAATTTAATAAAATATGCATTTTGTGGGATTTTAACTAGTCTTAATGGTATACACTTTTGTTTGGAATTAGTGACAATGACACAGTAATTGCTACTAACAATAGGGTAAACCTTTGCAGAAAATATTTCTGTGGATAATAAATTTTGGCATAATCTATTTTTTTTGTGGATCATTTAATAGGAAAACACTGCTAAATCTAAATTCCTTTCTAGCTCTGGATTTTTTGGCTCAGCTGCTTCACTCTGAGGATGAAATCATCATAGGAAATACAGCCTTGACTGCCTTGATCACTGTGCGGACATGAGTAAGTTGTAACTTTTTTTTTCTGCAGATGCAGAAATCTCAATTCACTCCGAAATTCATAAAACCTCTAATCTGTGACAACCCAGTTGAAGGTCACAAGTCAACATACATGACTGTGTAACAAGCTGTTTATCATTGCTGAATTTGAACCTTGCATTAATTTCTGCAGTGAATTCCCCTCCCGATAGCTGTTACCCTGTTGATGTGTCCATCTTATCGTTGTCGCTACTTTTTTCTGGTCTGGTGGCTGGATTCACTGTTGTCGCAGACTGGGCCACATATGCTAGCAAATAAGTGACTAGGATCTTGATTGAGAGTCGAAAACGCTAAGATAGAGAGTTGTAACAATAGTTTTTCTACGTGATTCTATGAGAGAGTTTTTGACCTTGTTTGAGAGCAGACCTAAAATTTTAATGTGGGTGGAATTAAACCTGACTTCACTGTGACTTGTTTGGATACTTCCTCTTACGGTCGAGAACCCAGCAAATTGTATCCGTTGTTCGGTTTTCAGGTTTGAAATCAAATTCCAGTGTACAAAAGTTAAAGGGGCTATGTCACCAATTTTTAGCTTTAATTTGAGAAGCCAAAAGTCATGTTTGTAATGATGAAAACCCAAAATAATGGTCTATTTTTATTTAAAACAACTCTCCTAGTACACTTAAACTGTAAATAAGTGCCTCTGGCCACGGATGGTCAGGAAGGAAACGGATTGCAACTTGAAAAAAATTGGGCCGCTGTTTTTCACGTTTTCCCTGCTGTCTAGCAAAAACCATTACTCACTCACTCATCCTCCGTCCTGGGCTCTTTTCACTGCTGCTGATCACACCATTCCAGCTTCTTTCAGTTCCCCAACATCGTCCTCTTCCATGTGCTACGTGGACGCCCTCTCTTTCTTCTACCCTCTGGTGTCCATGTTAAGGCTATTCTGGCATGAGCTGATGGTTACATCCTCAGGGTATGACCAACCCACCGCCATCGCTTTCTCTTGAGAATATTATTCATTGGTTCCTGCTTAGCAGCTTCCAAGAGGTCACTATTGGAAATTCTATTCGGTCAGAAAACCCTCATCATTCTTCGCAAGCAGGTGGTATGGAAGGTACTTAGTCTACTGAGATCTTTTGCAGTCATTCTCCAGCATTCGGCTCCATATAATAGCACGGGTAGGACGTTGCTTTTGTATATCCTGAGTTTGGTTGCGCGGCTGTAGGCATTGGATTTCCACACAGGCTTCAACCGTGCGAAGGCAGATCTCGTTTCAAACATCGTTCGCACATTCCACGTGCAAATCCTAAGATGTGTTTTGGCATCCAGGAGACTCGCTTTCCTAGTACGGGTTCCCAGTTGGTTTTCACCCGAGCCATTCATACTGGCACCGCAGTGCCTCAAGCCTCCAGGACGACAATGGCTTGTTTCTCCCAGTGAGGTTTCAGTAACATGGGGTTTTTTTAACAAGGCAGGGTTGTTAGCCCCGCGCTTAACCCCCAAACTGGAGGGCCAGGGCGCTGTTTAGTCTGGCCCCTCTCCCGTAGACCAATTGAGCATGGTTGAACCTACCAGGAGCATAAGATCCAGCTGACATAGCTCTAGGGGTCGTAAGGGCACGCAAGCCTCCCCGCCACAACAAGGCACAGCACCAGGGGAAGAGCAAAAACCATTATTCACCGGTTAAATTTTATTCTCCTTTCAAGAATTCACTTCATTTCTTCTTTGGAGTTCTCAGAAAACCATTTTGTAGATAAGAAAATGCTCTTAGTTTTTATTTAAGCTGACTTTGACACCATGGTAACAAAAATACTTGTGACATAGCCCCTTTAATCTTGGGATGAGAGATATTTACTTTTCACTTACTAACAGATACTCAACTCAGAACTAAGTGAGCAGCCATTTGCGAATGTTGCGAGTGTCTATCACCAAAATAATAAGTCATTATTTTCTTTCTGACAGAGGAAGTGAGCCAGCATCTCGCTGGAGTCAATGGAGTTGTAGAAATTCTATTGAAGCATGCTACGAATGACAAGTTAAGCAATGAGTTCAAACAGAATTCTGCCATTTGCCTTGCTAAGCTTGCCACAGCAGACAGAAGGTACAGTATAATCCTTCCCTGGCAATAGGGTGGGGCCCTCGCATGACAGCGAGGAAGTGCAATGTAATTTAAACTGTTTTCTGAAAACATTTTACAGTGCGGCTACTCCAACCGGGCCAGTTGGAAGAAAACTGACCAATCGCGACGCTAATTGAAAACAAAAGATAGCAAAGTTTTTTGTAAACAACCAATAATGTTGAAGCAGGCAGACAATACACGTTCGAAAAAATTGGACACCGTGACCTCTGATCATGACCGCTCGGGAAACTGTCACCGAGTCTACGATTGGTTGCTTTCGATCCTAAATGTGCAGAACATTGAGATGTCGACCTCTCTGAAGATAAATATGGACATTTGCGCCCTTTGACTCAGGGACACCCAACGATTCGTTTCGGGAAATATCTGTTCGGAAGGCCTGGAATGGCCTGAGATATTCGGATTTAACTGCAGTGAAAGCTAGAGATTTCTTCCGGCGAAACATCACGTCGGACTTTCGTAACAAGAGGACGTATTACCGGTAGTTCCTATTGTTTTTTTCTCATTTAGAGTGCAAAATAAGGCCAGTTAGCATTTTCGAACAGTCATCAGCAGCTCGGAAATTCGACAGATAGGATTCTGTTTCCTAGAATTCTGCGGCCTAAATTTTCAGCTAAAAAATCCGAACAGATCAATAGGTATTAGCTTACATAAATATGCCTTTAAAAAGCTCTGAAACAAACTAAGGAAACATAAAATGACATTTAAAGTATGTTGCTAAAATGTTCTCGTTGGGTGCCCCTGTTTGACTGTTCAATATATGCCGCCCTCTCGATCCAGTATTATTAATTTTTTTCTGGGCAAAAGCCATAAGATTTTGGAATAGTTTATATTTACAATAAGCTTATAGCTTATGTGACGCGTAAAAACAATCCGCCAGATTTCAGTCACACCGAGTCAACACTGCTCCGTTTGAAAATGTTAAAAATACTGTAATTGAAGCTAACCAATGAAAAAATTCGTCTATTTCCCGAGAGGTCCGCAGAATGAGACTGTTTCAAATTTATTTGGAGATGAATTATCTAGATCCTTCAACGTTATTGGTCAGATTGTTCAATTTTCTTCCAAGTGGCCCGGTTCGAGTAGCTGCACTGTAATCATTCTGCCTGTATTATATGTATTTCTGGGAGGATGGGGGTCCCAGGTTTGGTGAAAAAATGCGCTTAAACCTCTGACATATGTCAATGCCCTATTCAACTTATATCACTCCTAGAGCACTTGGAATTGTAGCACATGCGATATGCGATACCTTTGACCACTGGGAACCTATTCTTCTAGCAATGGCAAAAGGAAATAAGGAAAACAAAACGAATGTTAAGTTTTCTATACCCACGACATCAGTTTATGGAAGGGAATTCTTAACTATTGGCAAACTGGTTTAATGTCTATTTAGATGGCAAATGTGTGTGAAATGGGAGGGGGTTTGAATAGAAGGAGGGGGCTCATCCATTTCTAGTTACTTTGGATAAGACTTACTATAATGCAAAAGAGGAAATTTGATAAGGAATAACTTATTAAGAAATTTCTCAGTTGTTTTATTTATCTTTTTTTTCAGGCATCTTGAAAAGCTAAGGGAAATGCATGGACTTGATATTCTTCACTCAGTAATACAAGACACAAATCTTAGATGACAGATCACACATACTGCCAGTCTTAAAACAAACATTATTTAATTACTGAGTTTATTAATAACTGTTTTATTGCTTTGTTGTTTAATTTTATTATTTAAGTAATAACTATACTTGCTTTCTCTGTCTTCAGTTTTGTTAGTTGTCTAATTTATCAAAGTCGAGGGTGTTCCAAAAAGAAGATGAAGAGTAACGTTGCAGAAGTTCTAACGTTTTCTAGTACTTAAGGAAACTGGCATACAAACAAGCATCATAACAACAATTTTTTGTTACCAGCTTGAAACGGGGCATAGTTTCAAAAAATAATAATGTAAATAGCTTGAGCTGGAAAAACTTGTTGCAAACCTTATTGTGCATGTGACTGCAGGTCCAGTGCTGAATTGGAAAGCTGTTTTAGACAATTCAGTTAGTAGCTCTAGCTTATTGTAAAAAGGTTTTATATGTAAATGGTTTTATGCAAAAGTGATTTTAGGATGGATCAGGGGGGAGTTTGGGTGTAGTTGCAACCCACCTGCCCCCCCCGTAACAAGTGTAAAATACAGGAAATGGCTTGTTTTTCTCTGTACATGTTCAAAAGTGTCCCAAGGTCTACTACCCCCAACCCTACAGATGATCACCGACTTAACAGCCTTCCTTTAATAACTGATCCTGAATTTGCCTCTAAAATTCGATGAAAATACCAACTGATGCTAGTATACCACTGAAAATGTATAGTAATGGATATTATTATATGGCAAGCAATTCTCCGGTCTAAATCGAGTGTTCTGATTGGTTAGTTTTCGGTCGGGATTTTACAGTACGGACCATTACCATGGAAACAGTCCGTTTTGGATTTTTTTTTTTCACGCTCCCGCAAAATTTAAACTGCGTAAAATGCAAGAAGATAGAAAAAAGGAAAGGTTTGGAGCTGGTACAAAACAAATGAACGAGGTAAACA
>Ga0126336_10001052_pt1 | contig 13442 bp, 7 predicted proteins | sample SidCmetagenome_FD_92530 | JGI IMG/M metagenome (GOLD analysis project Ga0126336, IMG submission 92530) | Coral microbial communities from El Islote,Puerto Morelos, Mexico - Siderastrea C C metagenome | ecosystem: Host-associated > Invertebrates > Cnidaria > Coral | place: El Islote,Puerto...
CTTTTCGGTTCATTGCTATATTGTAATTCATTTTATTTTATCCTAGGAATTTACTTTTTGTTTCTTCAATAAAAGTCAATTCATTTGCTGGAAGGGTTTATCACTTATGAAAAGTGGTTCGGTACACTTATCCGAGCGGCCCTTCGCCTCTTCACATATTATGCACAAGTACAAGGCCAAATGGGGATAACTGGTGCGGAATGGTGCGATTTTGTGGTCTATACTAAAAAGGGGATGTCAATAGAACAAATTCCGATTGACCCGCAGTACTGGGATGAGCTTGTGGGAAAACTGTTGTGTTATAACTGCGAACACTTCATCGACTCTGCAGTTTTGGAGGCCTTGTAAGCTAGTTCTATTATGTGCTTTCTCTGGTAAAGTTTCCTTATCTCGTTTCTTGAATTTCAGGAGAATGCCCCCTCCCACAATTTCCTGACATCTCCTTACAGAGCATGTGAATTCGACCTCATAAGAGCTCTGAATACCCAATTGCAAGGCAGTCGGTAAAAAGCACTTGTTCAGTTAATAAAGAAAAACGGGCAGATACACACCCCTGGGCATCTAGTCAGATGTGTAATTACAGCAAAATTACTGAGGTCTAAAGGCACATAATATAAATAGCAAATTTATAAGTAAGAAGAAACCCATCTTTACATTAGTTAATCATACAGCAGATGTATTAATATTCTCTAAGTGTACTGAATGAGGACCATTCTGTATTCTTTACCCACTTGTTTTTTCAAAACAGTTTTTAATCAGCTTTACCAAGGTAAAGGTGTCCAAGGTGAAGCCTTTTCTCCAAAAACTGCAATTAAGGAATCAAGTATGAAGCAATTAATGCCATCTTCAATCTATGATTAGTCGTTTCAAAATTATTCCGATAAAATGGGGTCGTGAACATTGCGAAGGAACCCACGAACTGCCCACATTTGGTTGACTACTGGAAAAAGAGATTAAGGTGTTACTCTGTCCCAAATGTGGAATTTTTTTATCTTGTTGATAACTCTTTCCACGTAGATACGCAAAGCGGCTATGACTTGTGTTCTAACCACATCTTCTGGAGGCATTTGCTGAGCTTGCCCAAGAAATGGGGGGATATTTAACACGACACCTAGAGGGAGTAAATCCTCAATCATGAAGCTTTTGTCGGCCATGACATTGCTACCCTCATTGAAAGGTAAGTCCCGGATACCATTCCTTTCGACGATCTCTCTGTCCGAAATGCTGCCAGTATAAAGCTGGCTTACAAATGTTGTTGCCCCCGAAGGGGCAATTCCAATGAGGCCTTTGAGCGTGGTATGGTTTTTGTAGGAACTAAATAATCTGCTGTTAAGAAGGAGGCTGCTTGGTATTTGGCATTTTATCTCTGTGCAGTCAACGATGACTCGTATTTTTGGGGTAAATCTTCAGGCATAGCTTTATCCACTTCCTCTCGAGTGGGCCAAATATTTACAGTGCCGAAGCGAAGAAACATTAAGTTAATCCAGGAAATAAAAACTCTACTGACTGTTGGCTGCGGAGATACACTTATTTATGTCCAGAATTGAACTCTGCAACGAATTTTACGATTTTTCGTAATGTCACGAATTTTCGTTTAAAGTAGCGAGATTAACAAATTTTACGTTTTTTGCGATTTTTCGCTTCAGACAAACAAGATTTACAAAATTTGCGAAATTTCGCAGCCTCAACGATTTTTTGCACCGTTTAATCATTTTCTGTCAACAGACGCTACCCGGCTAACACGAATACATGATTATCCATCGTTCTTAAGCTCCTAGCGCCATATATTAAACAGGATAGCGCGCGAGACATGAATCTTCAGTCACCTAGCGCCAGATATGAAATGACTCTATGAATATCCCTTACTTTAAAAGCACCTAGCGGAGATATAAAACTAATCTCTGAATATCCCTCGTTCTAAAAGCATTTAGCGCGAGATATAAACATCCAGTGTAAGCACAGGCATACGTCACTATCGTCCGTTTTAAAAGCTCCTAGCAACATGACTATATACCGTCGGCCAAAGGTAAGTTGATAGTCACTTGTGTCTCGATCCTCGCGTCTCGAGACTCGATTCTCGGAAATTTCGAGAATCGAGTCTCGAGTTGTCGAGAATTTCGAAGATCGAGAATCGAGTTTCGTTTCGAGAAACTAATGAGCTTGTCGCTTGAGTGATCTCTCGAGAAATAATACATCGGACAATCGCGTGCGTTATTGTTTACAGATCCGAGTGTGTCGAAAGATGAGGTGCAATCGTCACCTTTTCATGCGATCAAATGATACACATGCCTTTAGAATTCGCTGCTCCTTTCCTTTTACGGTAGTAAATTATCCACTTTAAGTTTTTAATGTTACCGAAATTGTTGCGATAATTCTCAAAACGGCTACTCAGTGACAAAACGCTCGAGCGTAAAGTCGCTCGAAAACTTTTCCAGTTATTTCCGCATATTTATAAATTTACACATTTACAGGTGAAACAGAAAGGCAAAACGTCTTTCGAGAGCTAGCGCCCAGGCTGAGTTGCTTCAAAACAGTCAAAAGCATCGTTGTGTTACTTGTGTAAGGTTTCAAATTTTCGTTGGGCTTTTGAACTGCCAACGGTCGAGACACGCTGATTGGTAGATTCGAATGGACTCGCGTTCTTCAAATTCCTTTGGTCTGGAATCTTCCACCGATCATGTTGAGAAAGCTACTTTTGAGACTTCAGGATCGCTTTTCTCGGAAAATATTGGAAGAATGAAGCTCTAATTCGGCACAGGGACGAAGAAATATCTAATCAATCGGATGTCTGTGTTTTCGAGGTGAGAATTTTGATGCTTTGGCGTCAGTTCTAGCTTGAATTGTACAAGGTCGCGGCCACCGGCCGTTTTGCTGCAAGCCTTGTTCTCCCTTCTCTCTCTGTTTCTACCGGTCGATAATGACCTCGCAAAATAACGCCTTAATCGGCTTGGGACGGCAAAAAAATATGACACAAGACTCAGTCAACATTTCATCTTAACTTTCATTGAATCATTTAGAGTAAATTTTATGTTTTCTAGTATATCGAAGCCAACGTAATGTTTCTCTATATTTCTTCTATACGTGCCATTGATTTCAACATCGTCTTATGTCAACAATCATGATTAACCACCAACACATAGGGTGGTCTGCCTGTGGTTTCACGTACACGGCATCGAAAGGGCTTGACAGATTTGTAAAATTCGCATTCGCTCAAAGTTTCGCTGGTTCGGTCACGCAAATCCACGCAAATATAAACGTTTGACCAAGCTCTCTGTGGGTGGACGTGGGAAAACTGTTTTGTCCCAGTCCCTCTCACGTGCACATTGCCTGGCAAATTTATCAAATAGAAGTTTTTAGTACACTAAATAACTTATCACTGGCAAAATGCAGCCGTTTGTAGGGCAACAAAAGCCATCGAAAAGAGCAGAAAACAACTTCACACTCCCTCGTGATAGTTTTTGGGGAGAATAACGGGAAACAAGCGCATTATATGTTTCATCACTGCTATATGTTGGCTTAATGTTGGATTCCTCATCGACAACCTGGAAGCTGAGAAATTCTCTACTACCCATGCTTTTTCAGTCTGGAAATGTGAAGGTCATCTCTACTAGTACTTTTCACAATTCAAGTATGCTTTTTCCCACTGACTGGCATGGCTTTCAATCCAAACATGTCAATTTACATCGGTAGTTTCGTTCTACACTATGTCTACAGCAATTTGTGAACATGAAATGATTATCAAACAAAGAGCACTGGCAACAAGTTATTGGCTGTAGTGGCTACAATACAAGGAACGAAGAAAATAACGTAAGCATCTGCTGCTTTTGTTTGGTTCAGCTTATCTGTTGTTGATCTGTTGTTCTGTTTGCACCCCCACTTTTAATTATTAAGGCGTATTATGGCATATACCCTTATTAAGCCTACATATATTGACAAGCTGCATTTCATGGCAACTCAAATACTAAGACATAAACAGTGGTCATTTCTTGAATGATTAGTTCTTATAGCCAAACAATCATGGGAGCAACTTTAGAATACCCGTCCCCTCATTCACATACCTCTTAGTGTTTTGAAGAATGAGGCATATGAAAACAAAAGGAATAATATTCTTATTCAATGACATGCAAATAAGGGGATGGGTATTCTTAAGTTTAATCCAGTCATAAAATGAAACAAATTTAAACTAACCCAGAGACTTGCAGTTTGTGATAGGTGAAATTATAGCTGAAACAAGCTGTTACAAAGTAATCATTCCAGAAATACATGTATTTTCATAATTGATGGTGTAATTTCTCCAGTTGTAACCCTTGGTTCTTAAGCAGTTTTCCCTGAGGTATTTCTTGGAACCTTTGTGAATTTTCACAGTTTTCTTAATTCTCGTAATTCTCGTTGGGTCCCTCAAGGATCTTCAAATTTTCGCAGTTCTCGTAATTCTCGTAATTTTTATAAAATTCGCAGTTCTTGCTGGGCCCCTCTTACATCTCATAAGCCATCCTTGCTACCTTTGCGAATATTCGCAGTTTTCGTAATTCTCGTAATTCTTGTTGGGACCCTCTGAGATCTTGCAAATTCTCGCAGTTCTCGTAATTCTTGTAATTTTCGTAAAATTCGCAGTTCTTGGTCCCTCTGACATCTCGTAAGCCACTCTTGGTACCTTTGCGAATATTCGCAGTTTTCATAATTCTCCTTGGGTCCCTCTGAGATCTTGCGAATTTTCGCAGTTTTCGTAATTCTTGTAATTTTTGTAGAATTGGCAGTTCTTGTTGGGTCCCTCTGACATCTCGTAAGCCATTCTTGGTACCTTTGTGAATATTCGCAGTTTTCGTAATTCTCGTTGGGTCCCTCTGAGATCTTGCAAATTTTCGCGGCTCTTGTAATTCTCGTAATTTTCGTAAAATCCGCAGTTCTCGTTGGGTCCCTCTGACATCCCGTAAGCCATTCTTGGTACCTTTGCGAATATTCGCAGTTTTCGTAATTCTCGTTGGGTCCCTCTGAGATCTTGCGAATTTTCGCAGTTCTCGCAATTCTCGTAATTTTCGTAAAATTGGCGGTTCTTGTTGGGTGCCTCTGACATCTTGTAAGCCGTTCTTGGTACCTCTGCGAATTTTCGCAGTTTTCGTAATTCTCGTAGCAGAGTTCAATCCTGGGCATATCTCGTGAGATACCAAACAAAAATGCTAGGTGTCTCGAGGAATTCTTGCCGGACTCGACACATGACCAAAAAAAATTCCTCTTCAGGTTTGAGAGTTCTCTTTCTCCCTGGTTTGTCTGTGTCCCTTTGTTGATTGCCCTCATTGTAACGATTTGCGTCCAGTTTTTTCCCGACTGAACGCCAGTAACGAATATTTTCACCGTTTTCTCCTGGGTTTAAATATTCTAGCGTTGCCTGAAATGTCTTTAAGTTAGGAAATCCAGTGTAAAAAGAAACAGAGTCGTCGTTCGACAGGTTCTCTATATGCAAAACAATCGCGATTTCAATTCTGCATTCTCCTCGCACTGGCGCTTAATGTCAGCCTGAGCCGTTTGCACTTGTCGTTCACTATTCTCTAGCCGTTCTTTCAAATTGGATAATTCCTGACGGAGCTGCACAATTTCATTTTCAATGACTCACCCGACAAACCTTCTGATTCAGCAATATTGTCTTTGAGGTAAGCCGTATCCTTCGTTTCGGCAGTTAAATTGTCATCTGCTGTGCTACTACATAAAACACTGAGCTCTTCTTTCGTATCATGCGAGTCTTCATTAAATAGCTCTTCCAACCGTTTCTTTTTTTTGGGTACATGTATTACAGGTGTTCTGGGCGATGGTGGTGTTCTCTTTCGCGGAGATGTACGCCATGCAAACTTCGTCAAGACCTGTTTTAATTTCGCTTTTGTCAAAATGTAAAGAGCAAACCTTTGTTAAATCTGTAAGTGTGAAGTCCTTTCCAACGTCTCTTCGTATTTTCCGTAGTCATTGCGATCGAAGGTTTGGATCTTTCGGAAAATTAAACAATCCAACTCTGTTTCCGTGACTGTCTAAGTTTCCTTTCTGGTTGCATAAAGGAACACAGCAGTAAACATTCGAGCCCGAACTCATCTTAAATGAAATCAGCGATTTCTAAAAAGAAAATCAGCACGTATTTCTCGGTAAGTTTGTGCAAAAATATAGCTCGCAGTACAAAAACGTTCTTGTTTATCCTAACGAGCCTCGTTTGGATGCTTAGGTACCAGGTTTTTCCCGCGCGTCCGCCATTTGTGAATTCGGTGTATATCTCGGGGAAATTTTAAACCTTTATTATAAAGGTGAAAAGTTTTGAGACTGAGCCGTACAGTTTTAAGACATTAACTTTAAACAAGGGATTCTTGCCACACCCTTCCCCTTCAGTCCAGTGACGTTTAGTTTCTTAATTTTTGTAACAAACTGGTCTGCAAAATACGAGAATACATGTTCATAGCAAGACGTTTAACGTTCATTTTGCATGTAAGATATTACAGCGGGCTATTCTAAGAACATATTCATTAAGTAAAGCAGTCATCACATATGACTGAGACTTAGCTAGCTTGAGATTCAATGTATAGGCAAGCCCTCTTTTTTTGAATATTATTATAGAAGATCCTCTAGGAAGCATTCCGGTATTTCAGTTTTGTCGTCTAAATCGCGCAACTACTCTACTAGCAGGTTTTTTTTTTAGTAAATAAACCTGTTCAGGCGGCTCGTATATCGGAAGATTGATTCCCAAGGCAGAAACGGATTGCTCCGAAAAATGTACAGTTGACCGAGAAGCAAAGCTTCGAGAGCAATTGTGAAATTTCTAGGAAATTGTGATCGATGTCTTACATCCAGTGAGAGCGAGCGAAAATTAATCGGTGAATTATGTGAGCTGACATCCAGTTAGTTGTGCGCCAATCAGAGTGCGCTTTTAATATCCTGGGGCTATCCGTATATGATAAAATTGGAGGCGATCGCTTTGAATATTCCTTGCATGTAGAACGAACCAGGAAGTGGGAATTATTATAACCGTACGCTATTTGCATGCAAATTAAACGGAAAAATCTTAAAGTAGACGGCGGAAATCTCGAATGATATCTGTCCTGCTTCGATGAAACGAAGTAGTAAAACATAAGATAACAGAGGAATAAAGAGCCACGTATTTGTCTGGAATACGTGAAGAAAAAACAAAAGCTAGAGCAGGCGAGAAGTGTATAACAACTTCATGAGACATTCATCTCAAAGCTTGATCAATTTACCGGCAAAAATGATATATTTTAGATTCTGGGATATTCGCGTTCTTATTAGGTATCGGTACAAGTGTCACAAAACCTTTAGCGAATGACTTAACTTTCCTCTTTGATTGCTGGCAATAACGTAAAAACACTAAAATAATCTGTTTGCCTATACAGAATTTTCCCAAAATGGCAGTTGCTTAGCCAGGAGAAAATCCGGCTGTTTTGAAGGCTCCATGAAACGATCTGATTGAAATCATCGACTGAATAGTGGATTTTACAATTGAACTTAACATTTCAAACAATTCGCGGCTTAGGGCCAAATAAAAAAAAATGTTTTGTTGAATACTAAGATTATGTTCATTTTCTTAACATCGATTTTCACGAAAATAGTTATTGGTAGTCACAATTTTGAAAAGGGGATAGCCAATACGAAAACAAAAATTATAACTGAAAAGGCCATTAATTTTTCTCTGTGGATTATTCTGAAAGACTCTTGTCTTGATTATGCAAAACATCTGACTGTGCGCGTCACATTTGCTGAACAACTCGGACCAATTCCTTTTGAAATACCCCGTTTTCAAGTTGAAGATCGCATAGCTACGTTTTGCACAAGCTTTCGGCTAGCAGTTATTCAAAGTTTTGAATATAACACAGTGTACAAAAAAGTCTGTAGAAAACAAAACTCTGTTTAAAGTTTGCCATTTTCTTAGTTGTAGCTTCTATCTAGGCAAGATATGACGCGCAAATTCTCAGGTTTTCCCAATTTTTAAAGGCTTCCTTTCCAGTGGTAAAAGTTTAACTGAAAAATTTAGCAAAACAATCGAAGAAGGTTTGTCCAAGGCCAAAAATCTCTTTCCTTACTACTGCATATGGAAAACATTCCATTTTCACTAAGAAAACTTGCAATGTTTATTATTCTTAGATTATTAAAACAACATAAAAACAACAATAGAGATAGATTAGTTGAATGTTGCGTGTTTCATGTAAACAAAGCCCGCTTCTCTTAAATCGGCAATTTATTAACAAGCTTATCTAGCTCGGCTTCGGCTATCTTGAATAAAGTTTCCTTTCCCTTGATGATATTCCAGAAAGCGGAAAGAAATTGAGCAGTAAGTTGCGTTTATGCTTGTCATTTACAGGCAACCAATGAAAATTCGTCTTCTTTTGATGACTCTAACGTAATTCATGATCCGCGTTAGTGACAACTATATGAAGTTTCTAATGAGACAGTAAAGCAAATGTTTACTTTGTCGTTTCATTTGTGCCCTCTGCATTTAAATTGGCATGAATTCAGTGACGATTTAACACCATGTCGGAGTACGTTTGGCACATAGGAAGACTACTGAGCTATCAGTAAAGTTCGTTGGTGCACTAGGATGGCGTACTCAGCATTAAGAAAAATTCGATTTTCACGAGGAGGCAGACGAAAAGGACAAGTTAATATTCCGGTTATTTACCTAGGAAGCGTGCAAATTTTGTGCCCTGTTGGTGAAGGAATATGCGGCTCGGTGGAGGAAATCTTTGAGAATTGTGGCATTAAGTTGAAACGTAACTTACTTCCTAAACGAACTCTGGAAATCAAAGATGGCGCCTTTGAATTATCGAAGGCCGACTGCGAGGACCAAGAAACGACGAAAGTCATTTACAATTTCAGAAGAATTATTTACTGTGGGGTCGACGGCAAAAGACAAAAAATACTTGTGTTTAATTATCACCACGGGTCAGATGAGGGAAGAGGAGTTTATCTCACGCACGCTTTCATGTGTGAAACCAAGAGTGCGGCCAAAAAGCTGGCATTTGTAGTGGCAAACCACTTTAAGAGTGTGAAATTTGTTGGTGAACCGGATGCCGATGAGAATTCGAGTCTAGGTAAACGACTGCAGCTAAAGATGAGTCCAGCGGATTCAGAGAGTATGATCGATGAAGGGGCAGATGACATTGAGTTAGGAAACATAATATAATCCTGATCTAGACGAGAATAGACTAGGACCGCCATTTTGTGAGTAGGGTAAACACAGTGGACAATGCAGTGTTTGTATGCAAATTCAATGTCACATAATTTCCTCAAAATTTCCTTTAAGCCTGCAAGCTAATATTCAGTTTCAACAACAATTATGAAAGTGAAATTTGAGGGACGTAGCTTCTCTGGAAAGAGCGCAGTCGCAGTTTGAGATGATATGAATATTCCCGGGAACGTTCAGCACAGGCGTATAGGAAATAAAATGCAATTTCATGTTTTCTAGGACCGCAATATCCCTCAAATTCGAGAAATTTTTTTTACGAAAGTTATTAGACACAGAATTTCTATACAAACACGCATTTTGGAGAACACGACGTGAGTTCTTCTATAACCTATACATCAAAATTTCCACAATGAACTGAGCAAAGCAAGTAGTGTAGATCGAAGGGCCTCTGCTCGCAGGGTAATTCTTTCACTGCCAAAATCTACATTGGATCCTAAAAAAGTGCCAAATAAAAAAAACTGACACACAAAAAAACAAAACATTTAGCCTCGTAAGTACTGCTCAGCAGTTTTCAGTAGATTGGACGTAAAATACTTTAGGATTCTTAATGCAGAGAATGAAAAGTTATAACCGCACAAACAAAAATGGACTCCGATTTAGTGAAAAGATTAATCAATGTAATGTAACGGGAGAAAATATTGCACTATTATTGATACCAAAACAGCAACTATACCCATTTGTACGCGAGATTAACTGAAACTGTTTATCAACTTCAAGAGAGGCTTTTGGTAACATTCAAGCAGTGTCGTTGATGTCAAACCCTGAGGAGAAAAACGTTGAAACTTTTCAGTAGCAAAAACCAATTTTGACTTCCCAAGTCTAAGGGTAAAATTGAAACAAGCTTCTAATGATACACTGTTTTTTAAATTTCCTTTTTCTAGGTCGGAGAGTAAGGTAAAGAACAATTATTTCATAAACCAAAATAAACATAGTTTGTTAAAGGCTGAACAAGGCATCATGGTTATTCATATTACAGCCAAGTCTCGTTATTCCGGTCGCTCTCACTGATGCAACCAGCCAGCCAGTAAAAATTCCAAATCGTTTCCTTGGATATCTTTTTCTCTGCCTCTCTTGTGCACTTGACGAGTGGCCTTGTTGTCATTTTCTAAAGCGCTACTACGTGATTTGTGAATGTTAAGTCGACAGATATTATTTTCAATTGCAAAATCCGTTCCATGTGCTTCGGAAAAGTACAATCATGTGAGCGTACCAAGCTGCTGCGCATGTCCTCTGCAGGGACATCAAACGGTCCTTGAACTCAACACAAAGCCTTCGCTCACATGCCATTCATACCAGTTGGAAGAACAAAGGAATGCCAAGAATGTACCTGCATTTTGCTCCAACTCGGCTGTATAAGGAAGTGCTGCTGATCACCACGATTACCAAGATAAGGTCTGCAGGCAAAATTCAGTACATTTTATTTCAAAAACGTGTTGTCCATAGGTTGATGTATTCTCAGTAAGAAAATCTAAACAATCTTATGTGGGGAAAGCGAAATGTCGCAGGGCAATAGAGGATTGCCTAGTTCTTACACGCATTGTTACTTAAAATAACAAGATTTTATTGAATGTTCCAAGGTCCGAGGGAAGAGCTTGAAACAATTAGCCCATTTTTCAGTTCACGTTGCAATCCATTTTCATGCTGGCCAATCTTAGCAAAAGAAACTTAAATTATATTTTCACATAACTACCAAGTAATTTTTAACTAGTGGTCGCATTGCGCTGTTAATGAACAAAGGAAACGCTTGCTCAGATCAGGGTTTACAAGCCTTCGGTAGCCGCTGGTTGGGCATGGCTAGTTGAAACGAGTTCTAATTTCTCAACAAAATGAGCGAGCATTTGTTCAGGCCAATTGAAATAAAGTGGCCGTTATAAAGGGGTGCCTGGATTAACGTAGCCTACGCGGCAATGACGTTTCAATGTGAAAGCGGGATAATGGCATTCGCAGGTTATCATTCCGCTTTCTTACGAACAACAAATAACATAAACAAAGCAAAACAAAACAAAAAACAACAACAACAAAAGAAAACCTGATGGTTGTCAACGTCAATTACACTTACTGGTATTATGATCTTGCGCTATGCCTTCACTATTTAACAACATTCTTTAAGAACTAGTGAAGCTGCTGCACGACCGGAAATTTTAGATTTGAGACCGTTTAAGGGTTGGCAGTAAATTTACCGTTTTTTTAGCGTTGGCGGTTACACGTTTGATGGTGGACGGTTGTCCGCATTGATTTCACTGCAGTTGAACCGGCAACGAACTGAGACAAACAAGACAAGCAAATCGACCTTGGCCGGAAAGATGGCATGATTTTGAATTGTTTTTAATATATCATTCTAAAGCACCGACGTTACTGACCATAGAAAAGCCAACAACAATTATGCAAGTTTGTTTACAAAAATCGAAAGAGTGCTCGACTAGCCACTTAATGATTCCAAGCAAAGAAAGATTGAAATAGATTATAAATAGACCTTTCCAAGGTTAAATCAAATTGAGGTGTTTTCACTCCACACGCCGACGTATTAGCAGAGTTTCTATAGAAACTAACTCGTATCAATCTGTTGAGTAGTACAAGTATAGAAGTCATAGAGTTGGACCGCTCAAATCATTAGCTTGTTGATTTAAAGGTACTTTCTGCGGTGCTGTTTTCTCCCCCCCCCCTTTTTTTAGTCGTTTTCAGTTGTTGTTGTTCTTGTAAATATAATTATTTAGTGAAATTTCGGCGGCTTGTAGCCAGAGTTCCAGCCTCGGCAACAACCGATGAATGGAAAATAATCAACAGCCCATGTTCACTAGATCATTTAATGTTGATGAAATTAATGTAAACATTTATCGTTGTCACCACTGAAGACCTTTTTTCTTATATATTGATAACGTACCGTTTGTAATGAGAGAAATTAAACTCCAAAGTGAAAGACTTTTTATTACGGCAACCGAGACTTTAAATCCTATCCGTACATTGAAGTGTTTCAAGAAAACTTTATTTTCTGAGTAAATAATGGCCCAAATATAAGCCCGCGTTCACTTGTTCTAGAAATTCCTCATTTATGCCACGTGGCTTCTTGCTTCTTCCGATCAAGGCTATTGATAGCGGCATTTATCTATACGTACCTTTAGGCTACCTTTTTTTAAAGCACGACTAACCTTTAGCGAATTTATATGTTATCTGCCGGCTTTTGGTTAATTGCTAAAAGCAGTTCAAGCATTAATTTATACACGCTAAAATTAGCCGCCATATTGTTCAGCCTCTTTTATTATTGTAATTATAACTGCCCTTTTTCTGTGTAGGCTACGCATGTGGGCTTTAGCTAATTCTAAGCCGGTTATTTTCACAGACTGGCATTGTTATCAAGATAAAGTCGGTTTAGAACGAGACGCTTGCGGCTTAGCAAACAAGCCTTTTGACCCGTCAATTCAACTCTGTCAGTTTTCCTTTCTTTTTGATTTTACAACTGTTTTCGTGAGCGCCAAAATCTGTCGTTTTACTTTTGCAAAAAATCTTCTAAAAATTGCTCACCGAAGTTTCTCGCTAAATTTTTTCAAAGTAATAAAATAAGCAGCGAAAAACAAAAAGAAAATTAAATTAAAACCATAAGGCACTGGATAGTTCTCACGGAATCGTGCCTTTTTCTTCATAGCCGTCAAACACAATAAGGCAACGTCATGTACGGTTTTCAGAGCCTTGAAAATTAACTCAGTGCAGCATATTTAAGGGCGCGGAGTTTGTAAGAAAACAATACAAGAAATACAGCAACAAACCACAATTCGCGCGTTTAAAACCGACTTGTGGTTGACAGCGACTTCATTTTAAACCCACACTCAATTTTTCCTAAAAGGCGTTACGTTTTGGGGTTTAAATGGAAGTTTCCACATTTGCAGTTTGTAATTTTCTTTGCAAATCGTGACAAGAGCTGCACACGCGTCGCACATTTAGGGGCCAATTACATGAGGCGGGCTGGCGGTTAGCCGGGCTGGCTCGGTTTGCCAGGATCTCGGCACGTCTGTGAAACATATTAAAAATCAACTTTGCGATTACACGGAAATTCTCAGCCCGGCTAGCTGGGATCCCGGCATCGCGATGCCGAGATCTCGGCTAGCCGGGCTGAAAATTTACCATGTAATCGCGATTGCCGGGCCAGCCCGGCTAGCCGGGACAACACTTTCTCGTCACTAAATTTCGCTTCAGAGCAAAATGGCTCACCAGAAGA
>Ga0126336_10001053_pt1 | contig 13432 bp, 8 predicted proteins | sample SidCmetagenome_FD_92530 | JGI IMG/M metagenome (GOLD analysis project Ga0126336, IMG submission 92530) | Coral microbial communities from El Islote,Puerto Morelos, Mexico - Siderastrea C C metagenome | ecosystem: Host-associated > Invertebrates > Cnidaria > Coral | place: El Islote,Puerto...
ATAACTAATTACGTCTATAGCTCTTAAAAAGTGTAAAAAAGAATGCGATAAACTTTAAATTATTCTGGTACAAGGTTTTTGTCCACTGATTACTCAATTTCCTGATGGATTCCGTCTTAATATACTTAGAGAGGACAACAGCGAAACTAAAACCTACGTCACTGAAATCGTGCTGAAAGGGCCAAATGTACCACACAAACACTGCAAAGGCATCTTTGTTCTACAGTTGAGCCTCCCTGTGCGAACACCTCTCGCAAGCACCCAGCTCCCATAAGCGACCATCTTTCCAAATTACCATTTTTTCCCCAGCAGTATCACTATAGGTAAAAACCTCTTGTAAGCAACCACCTCCACCAAGCGACCGCGAACACTTTTTGGGCGGACAGTTTGAAATTTTCTGTTTTTAACTTCCGGTAAGCGACCACTCGACACATGATCCGATCTCACCTTGGAAGAAAACTGTATAGTGTGACACTGTACAACCCTGTTATGACGTATTTCTAATGTGTTGCATTATGTAAAATACACTTGGAAATTTTGTCCAATGAGAGCGCACGAAAATAAATCCGTGAGTTATGAGAGCCGAAAACCTTTTATTAGGGAACCAATCAGATACCTAATTGAACCCCGGCATCATTGGCGAGACCACGCGCTTGCTTATATCCATAACAAGAAAACTACTACAGTCAAGAGACTGAGTGTGTTTGTTCTCAAGACTGTACGCTGTTATCACACCTTCAGTTTCGATTCAGTTCATCGGTGGGATCATGACCTGTTCTCAAGTATATTGTTAATTTCTCTGCAAGCAATGAGATCGGTGACAATTTTATCTCCGACCAAACCCATTTTTTCAGCTCCCTGATTTCTAGGTCAGTCTTTTACGATTAACTACTGGTTAATACGCCGACTACTGTCTAAAACACCCGACAAGAGGTCCATCTTATTACTGAAATATGACTTTTTTAGTTTCTCCGTCCAGTTCCTATTCTTTCTTTAATCAAGCAGACAAACAAACAAACAAACAAACAAACAACAGGACTAAATAAGAAACAATCTCTTCTTTAAAATCACCTTGACTTTTTTTAATCCAAGTTTGTTATCTTTTTCCAGAGAAGGACGATTGGCTTCAACACATTATTGTCGCTTCTTTCTCCCACATGACTCGCTTGGGTGACACCTTCATTCGCCAGCTGAAAGAGAAAGGTGAGGACTTCACCAATCTCTATGCCTTCACTGAGTTCCTGGAATCCGTCGCCCCAAAGACCAAGATACCAGACACTGAGACCATTCCAATTGGCTTACGGAAAATGAAAGAACACGGCGTAAAGAACGTCATCATCGAGGCGGACCTGGTTTGGGCAGGAATCAACTACAAGAAGTTCAAAGTCGAAGCTATCAACCAACTCCTTTCTGAAAGGATGGCATGATGCCGTGAAAATCTAGCCAAAGATTCCAAGATATTCATCAACACACGCGACCTTCCAGATGGTATGATGAAGAAGCCGAAGCGCATTTTTAAGGTTGTTAATTACCTTTCTTCTCTTCCACCAAACGAACGTCCCTTTGGCTTGATGTACGAAGAAACTGGCAAGTACCTTCCAGAGGAGCTCGCTGCATGGACAGCAGCCGTTCGCAGAGAGATGGACGACTGCGGGTTCAAGGAAGGGCACTTGATTGTCCACGTTCACGAGCAGTGGGGATTGGCAGACAGCACCCAGCTAGAGTGCCTTGTCCATGGTGCAAACGGCATCTGAGCCATTTTGATTATAAAAGGAGCCTCCATGGGTCACTCCTGTTCTAGCGTCACACTGCTGAACCTGATCCGTCTTGGAAACAAGAAGGTGCTTGATCAGTACAATTTTACAGGTCTTCGAGAGGCTGCACAGCAGGTCACCAGGATCACCACTGGACCAGAGGAGTATATGAGTGCAGTAGGTCTAGCCATCTTGTTTGACCGATCAGGAGGGAAGCTAACCGACAAGATGAGCACCGTGATCGCTCGGGAAGAGCCAAGCAAGGTCCACGCCCAGGAGCTAATTGCTGAGATTCGTGCGATGTGGGATGAGTGGGATCTGAAAGATGGCGAGAGGGGCGACCAGCTAGCGTTTGATGCATTTTACAACTGGTTTCTAGCGCCATACTTTGGCTGCTACAGATGCGATGAGACGAAGTGTGCTCTGAAAGCTATTGAAATGGATCAAGCTGGCACAGCCGACTGGAAGGAGTTTGCCTTGTACCCGAAGTGGGCCATTCGCGAATATCCCGAGACCAAGACTGCGGAGGAGCTGCTGTCCATTGCTTTCCGGAAAGGCCTGATCCCAGCCATGCAAGACGAACTCCTCAAGCAAGATGAAGGGCAACGCGAAGTAAAGCGAAAATTGGAGGAAGACTCGGATTAGAAATTTCCTGGTCTTCACGGTAGATTCGTTCTAAAAAGCGTTCGTTTAACGGGCTCTGGACGTTGCATTTAGCTCGATGTTTTCCTTTTGCAACTTGAGCTACCTCAGTCATTTGAATATCACCTTAAATCGACCGAATCATAACTATAAATTACCATCGAGTTTCCGGCTTGGCATCATTCTAGACATTACACATGTTTCGGTCACAGGGTTTATTCTAGAAATTGGCCACTGAGGGCCCAGTGGGCCCCTTTCTGCAATTTTAGGGGCCCTATTTTAAGAAAGGGGGCCCAAGAAAGGAGCGACTGAGAAGGCCTGGGCTCGAGTAACTGCAGAATCCCGGATGTTATTCTCGCAAAATAATGGCTCTCATCGCTTGCAAACGGTGACTTTCCCTGTTTTCTTCTTATTATTATTATTATCATTAAATGCGCATTGAAGAAAAAAGAATAACTCATAAGCAACTCAAGAACGTGCAGAATACGAACATAGAAACAAACGAAGAATAGAAAGACAATCGAGACCATAAGAGGCTATAAATTTCGAAGTATAAAGCGGTGGTCATATCAATCTTACCGTCAGTGATGTTTTCGAATACTTTATTTCAGAAAATTAGTAGTTATCCTCGGGCACAATTGTTTGCGCCCCATTTGGCGCGCCAACGTAAATTTTATGCACCATTTCTTTCGAAATGCGGAAATCCCGCAAAGCAGCGCTCTAGCATAAACCCTGAGTCAATGTCTACTTTCTTCAAAAAGCAAATGTGACCATTTTCACTGATCTCACAGGAGTGTAAAACGTTCAAGTCCTTTATTGAAATAAACGAAGACCGTTCTTGTGGTCCATTTATCAATAATGACGTGCCTCACTCAATACACCGTCGCTACAAGTAGCAATGCCCCAACCTCGACGATTTTAGTGGGGTTTTGATGCTCTGTATTACCTTTGACTTTAAGGTGTGGTGTAGTCAAGAATCTTCTCAATGAAAAAAATGAGGATTTATCATGAAGTATATAAAATGACTATGAAATATATGACTCCAGGAGCGATATGATCTAAGAGATATATAGCAGTCGGTTAGAATAAGGAACAAATTCCTTTGAGTAAGCCCACAGTGTGGTTAATTCAAATTATTAAATTCTCAGCCTCGGACAATACATTTCTAGCTCTATCATTGGTTCACTGGATCGCGGTTACCAGCCACGTTTGACCTTATATGGAAAATGAGTTCGGCAAATGACGCTTAGCTTAAAATTTTAATTTTCGGCGGGAAGCCACGAAAAACGCAGAAGAAATACAGCAAATTATGGACAATGCCGTCCCATTAACAGCAAAAAACGTCACAAAGTTCGGGATGAGATTATTTAATGGTACGTATCCGTGAAGTTTCTCTTAAAAGTTGCAAAATTTCAAATATTACCGTCGAGATTTAATGCATTGATTAAGATTACGTAACAACAACAACAACAACAACAACAAAAACAACAATGTTTACCATAACGTTTCAGAATGACTCGCTACTCTTGTGGGCACCAAGTTTTTAAAAACCGATTGAAGAAATCGAAGAAGAACTGAATGCTTGTCTTAACGCGTCTGCGAGGAAGAAAGATGGCACTTACTACAAAACTTAATCGATGAAATCCGTAAGAGTCGCGACTGAACTGAACTGAACAACTTTATTAATGTGTCGCCAATATTGAGCGGCCTTCGTTCGTTGCCGCACAACAAACCGTATCCCATCATAGTTGACCCCGCTTTTACTAAGGCAAATAAAGTTTTAGACGCTTTCGTGGAAATCCTAAGAGAAACGGGCAAAATCTGTGGAGTCGTCCACAAGTATGCAATCTCCAAAGAGCAGCTAAAGAAACTAATCGACAGCGGCGAACTCGGACCGTAAGTGACCAAAATTATTACACTTCTCGATGAGCTTGAACTTTGAAAACTTGGATGATACAGTATGTTTTTTCTCTTACACTTGAACAGTCCTTGAATTTTTGGCTTCAATTTGCTTCGCTTTTGATTTTTCATTCAACTGTTCGCACGGCAACGCGCGTGTCATGGAATAATTGTTAATTCTTCTTCTTTTAAGACAGTTCATAGTACTTGGCAACACTGAACCAGGAAAAAACGAATCCCTTTAATGGGCGTATGCAGGCTTGTGCTTATTTGTTTAAACCTTGAAAGTTACTTTTCAGCAGTTTTTCATCCTAGTTAGAATGCAGTAATTTTTTTCATGCTAAAAGTCGTACCCTGAAGAAAACATAACAGCTCTCAACTTTACAGAAATCTTAGGGAGTAACTGATCAAATCACAAATACGGTCGGGGTTCAAAGATTTATTCATTAACTCATCGGTAATTAAATCCGTTTTGATACCATATCCGATGCCATAAATAAGTTATATATCGCCTTTCACACCCTCAGATGACTTTCTTATTAAAAAATTATTAAGACTAAAACGTCCCCATGTACAAATATCAGTCATATACCGTCTACGAAACTCACGTTTTGAGGACAAGAGAGGCAATACATATGTTTGACGCAATTGCAAAATTCGTTTACTGCAAGTTCAACTTGACTGTGGAGTAATCAGCAAAATGGCGTTTAATGATAAGATTCAAGTCACCTTCAGTTCAATTCTCAAATAAACGTTTCATCGCTGACAATGGTGTTCTTCACAATATCTGTTGACATTAATTGACATGAAAGCTGTCACAGCATGGGTCAGCAAGATTTGCCTTATTTTCCACCTTTCTCGTGCGACTCTCAGTTCAGATTCCAAAGAAACACTCGCACATACGGTCTCCATAAGAAAGGAAAAACACTGTCACTCCCACGTGTCCATCACTTCTTGCTCCAAATGCGTACACGCCCACTAAAATCCTGACAACAACTGCATTGCTAGTTCCTCGTCTTCTGCTAATGACGACTCTTGAGGTTCCCAAGCACTGATCTTGGACGCCTTGTCATTCTCTGAGAAGCGTTTCCTCTTCTTGGAACTAAGAACAACACATAATAAAACAATGTTTTCAAGAGGGCCTCGCCTCAGTACCCATTCAATTGTTGAAAGGTAAAAAATTCACAAATAACCTATGGCTTTTAATCATATCTTTGACTTCTTTATTGTTTGACACATTATGTAGTCGCTTTGATGTGAATCGATATTTATCAAGCGACTTCCTATTGTGACAAAAGATAAGAAAGCTTTCTCTATCTTTCAGCTCAACACAATGATTAACAACCACATTTACTCATTGAATTCGGTCCTAACAATGTCGTATTCCAATTTTACATATTTGGGAGAGCTTGGCCATGCCTCATTCCAGTGATATAGAATCGACAAGACAACTTTTCAAACGAATGTTGTGGTGTGAACTCTGCTCACCCTGGAGTTAAAAACAATAACACACCTTATAGGCTGCTCTTCGCCGGAATCCTCCATTTCATCTTGAACCTCACCGTCAGCAGCCAAACTGACACCAGCCACACCCTGTCACATGAATAGTGTAAATAACTAAAATAACAGAAGTCACACTGTTTGATCAGTGATGTTGCGTCACATTTGAGGCTGTACTGTTTCAGTTACGAAAGACACTTTGCTTTACTTTATCTCTCAACCTGTGGTATAACTGGATACCAGATGAAGTAACAAAAACGATGGAAAGGTAACTATACAATGGACTAGTTGCTTCATGCTGTAGAAAGTGGATATGAACTCTAACACAGAGGGCCAATAAGGTTGTGAGAATCTATGTCAGGGTAAGGGCACGACAGTAAGACCTGATTTATTACCTGTTCTTCTCGGCGTCGTTTCTTGATTTTCATTCGTTGTTCTTTGTGTTTGCTTTTGATCCGTTCTCGCTCCACCTTCCTGTCAATCAAATCCGCCTCAAGCATCAAATTACGTGATTCCTCCACTGAAATACCACCCACGTGACGTCTATGAATCTCGGCGAGAGGGACTGGTTCGAGTTCCTGATTGGACAATTCGGATTCTCGTGCCAGATCTGTAGGAACTCCTTCAGTCGCCAGTGGCTGCAAGTGACATGAATCTCATTCAGAATTTAACAGATGACAGTTACACAAACTGCAGCACTACAATAACTAGAAAATCACTTGTTAATCATGCCACCTGACCTCTCCTTCTTCATCAAACACAGTCTTTGTGTTAATCTTCATATTTTTTCTCAGTAGTTTCTTGGCTGCAGAAACTTTGGTCTTCTGTCGTTTAGTTTTCTTTTCCTTTTCCGCTGTCTCTTCCTAAATAAAAAAATATATATATTAATGCATCGTTATCACTCAGGAACGGTCTTGATTATTACTTGTTCAGTGTTTTCGCACTGCTGCTTAACCATCAGGGTTTTTTGGAAAGTATATTACGCGCCTTTACAGCCGTTAATGTAAGATGCGTGCACAGTTTCCGCCAAAGCTGTACAAATTCAGTAAACAAGACACAGTCAGAAGTGGAATCTTACACTTTAAAAGCAAAACTCAAGGCTGTTTCTGAAAACTTGTGCCTCTGACGATAACCTATTAACTGTTAGCCACCAGTTATGTCAACTTGGAATTCTTCTTCACGGTGTCTGTCAATATTTTCTAAAAAGGTTCATATGAAATTATTTTACCTTTCTTCCAGGCACACGAACCGGCGCTTTGGGGGGTTTGACGTGGGGTCGACAAGTGTCTGAATGGCTGGCCATGAAAGTTGGAAAATGAACAGAAATCCTTCCCTTTTCATTAGAAATCTTTATGGGGACGAGGGAGAATGCCACTGCCCAAACAAAAACTTGTGCAAGAAAAAATAATTTATTATCCCAAAATACCCTGCAAGCAATTGATCGGCTTTCTTCAGTAGAGATTGAATGACTACCAAAAATTTATCCATATCATTTAGGCGGAAAACAATCCATGCACTAAGAACTTTTTACTCTATTTCTCATGTTTTCTCAAAGCCCACCTCACGGAATAAACAGTTTTAAATAAATTGTCAGCTTTATAGTCCACCTCGTTTGGAAGCGGGCTTGGTTCAAAGTCCACATGACGTTTCTTGAGGACCAATAAATCATCTTGTTCAGCTGTATCCTCCTCATCTTCTGATGTGGGACCCAGATCCCTCCTGTCTTCAATCTCCTTGTCACCAGACTCCTCATCACTGCTACCATCACTCTGCCGAGCACCACTGATTTTGCTTACGTCAATCTGGGATGTGTCATCGAGTTTACCGTATTTTTTCTCAGCCTTCTATGATATAAATAAATCCATTTTGTTTATTTGGTTATTTAGACAGTAAATAATGACATGACAGAGAAAGGTTACAATGCACCAAAGAGCTAACTGAAATACCTGTATAAGTGAATAATGTTATGTCCGAAAAGAATACACAGTAAGGAAAAAAAAAAAACAACAACAACAACAGACAGACAGAATTTTAGCACGATTAAAATTAAAGCTCTGCAGCCTGTGGGGTCGTGCAAAATAATAAAAACTTACAAAAACTAAAATTAAACTTTATACAAAATATATACACAATAAAAACCTCGCACCCTTGATCCTATTTTAAAACCCCCTACATATAATTAAAATCTGTACATCTAAAATTGTCCGTTGTTACTGGTGTCCTTAAATGTCAACTCCTTGAAAATATCAATTGAAACAACAACAACAAGAGTACTCCTAGTCCGTCCTGCTTTTAGTAACAATAACGGACATCACAAATCCATTATAACAGACATCCCAAATCCAGAATAATCTTTCCCCATCGCACCTGAAACGGATTTTTACAAATTTTTCAACTGTACACACACACAATCTTAGAAACTCTGAGTCAAATTGTTAGATACCCAGACCAAGACCCCTCAGAGATCAGACTGCTGCCCAGTTTGAACAATTTTAAACCTTCGTTGCATGGGAAAGATTATTTTTAACACATAATTAATTCAAGAAACCTATATTATATAGGTTTTTATTGCACTTTATCTTTCTTAGTTAAGGAGTTCTGTAATTAATGTATTCTAGTGTAAATTCACACGATTCCAAGGAAGACCATGCAAATATGATATGATTTCCTGTATCAATAAAGATTGATGGTGATGACGATGATGACGACGACGACGATGATGATGAAGGAGGAAACACTACACTTGCTACAGCCACGCCAAACTAAACTGAACTGTATTCAGTCTGACAAATTATGAATATATGATAAATCACATGTGAACTGCAGAAATCAAATTAAATGGAGAATGACCCTTGCAGTCACGTAACTATGCAATTAAAGAAATTGCGATTAAGCCTGAAAAAAAGCCTCGAAATTTTCGGGTGTAATCACAATTTCTTTAATTGCATACATCACTGCGAGGATCATTCTCCATTTGATTTGTATTTAGTTTGTTGCATGAAGAAAAAGTCTGATTTCTTGACGGGAGTGGAAGCCATAACTTTACACACACGAGACAGATGCGCTTGTGAATACAGGGAGCCTGAATACAGTTCACTGACCACATGACTGAGGTTAACTTTTACTAGACTTCTCTGTATCACTAAATAGGACTGGTGGGCTAGTAGTCCAAGGTTTGGTCTTTGCATTTTATCATGTTGCTACCTTCATATTCAGCTATAACTTTTAAACTCCGAGGGTTCAAACCTCATCAATACAAGAGTAAAGCTATTTTAACAAAAGTTTGGACTTAGATTATGCAAGCTTACCTTCAAAAATCTAATCCGAGGTGGGTTGGGTAATCCAAGTGATCTATGTAACAAAGATAAGACAGCATTACATTAATTTCTCTGTAGTACTCACTTCTAAGTTAAGACTTAAATCAAAAACATATTCCAACTGTGGAAAACTTGACAGGGTGATGTGACACACATGACATACCCAACAATACTTGAGGGAAAGAGCATGAAAAAATTAGCAGGACAGCCATGTTAGGGAGAGATTTTATGGTGGTTTGAATGTTTGAAAAATAACAAGGATTTGTAGCGAAAAAGGTACCTGATAACAACGCTTGCTGTTCAAAAACTATTTTACCTGTATTGGATTCAGACTTGCTCATAAGGATAAGTTCCATGTGAATGCGTAATACGGAAACAATTCAGTCAAAAAAGAAACAACAATAACAACAACAAGGACGAGGAAGAGAAGGTGGGGGAAGGAAAGACCAGGCATCAGCAAAAAGAGGTATTTTGCCTCCATTATGTAACCGAATACATGCACAACACTTTGAGGCATGGGCGCATCAGTCAGCCAGGCCCATCATACACTTCATTGACTCACATTAATACTTCAGTATTACAATAATTCTGAAGGTGCCATAGGGACTGTATACCCCAACCTATGCTCTGATGCTCCCTTTGGGGTACTAAGGTGTATAAAACTTGTAATAGAATAAAGCAGATATAACATGAATATTGAATGACAAACTGCTGTTTAAGCATTACACACGAGTAAAGCTGAAAACGAGAATCACGATAATAGAACAACTGAAACTAAAATTTCACAAAACCAAGGTGACGCGGCGAGGCTGACCATAGAATGACATGAATGACTCAACGATGCTATTTCAAACCCCCGAACGACGATCCTTCGTGCAACACTCAAACTTAGTTCTCTGTTCCGTGCCCGCAAAATATTAATGTACATCAATTCTGATTAACATAAATTACATTTTCTCAAATGGACCCACCTAGGCTGGTAAGTACTGTAATTTGTTCATTTATCCAGCTTTGTTAACCCGCACAGCAGCTGTTTTCTTTTCTAGAATGACAGAGGCAGCGCAGGGATGGGCGAGCCAAATGGGGCAAAAAAAATTTGCCCTTGCCCCAATTTCCGCTCAAGCAAAAAACGAAAAAAAAAATGCTTCAAAAGTGTGAAAAAACCTACAGAAACGCTTGCTACGTAGGCTACTGCTTTGTTTGCAGACAGTTTTGAATATGCTACTTTATTAATGGTGATTAAAGCTATGTAGTTTATCCAGGGCACCCACTGACATGTCCAGCTATGCAGATGGGTTTACCCTGGCTAAATAATAGATAATTATTATCACAATTTATTATTTTGTAGAGGCTTATTTGTTATTAAATTTAGCATACTTACTGTGCATATTCATCTAATGGTAGCTTGTTGACATCAAATATCTTTTTGTTGGACTGCAGGAAAACAGACCTGGCATATGATACAATACTCTGTAGAGAAAATCAACCAGGAAAACTTGAGAAGCAACATTAATTTAGTAAAACTCAAATGAAAATAACTTTAGATTTTTAAACCATGCCTATGACAGTCTCGACCAATCAAATGCAAACCCCCATCTTTTGCAAATTTACATTAATTATTTTGTACTAAAACCAAATTCTGTACTTTCAGTTGACCAATAATACTGCTATTACTATAATTATTAGTAAACATAAAATTGGCATGCCAGACATACTTGGCACAAACTATGACAAAGTTATAACTTTATTACGGGACGTAACAGCCGTGTTTGTTCCTAAAGGTTTTGAAGCCTAGAATTATAAAGGCAAAAAGGTTTGGTGGTAAAATACAAGTTTTGAGCCCAAGAATAATAAAGGCAAAAAAAGGTTTTGTTGTTGATTCCAACTAGGTTTTGAACCCAATAAATGCTATATGGTAAGTAAGAAACAAAAATTTGCTCACTAAAGCTGAATTACAATGAGCCCTAGATTCTAAGTATAACTGAGTGGTCAGATGTTGTAGAAACTCTTGCCACCCTGGGAATAAATGGACAACTTTTGCTATCAATGAAGAGTTGAACCCACAGAATGTAACGTAAAAACAACAGATCTCTGTCCACTAGAGCTCTGGAGTAAAAGGGTTGCACTGTTTATACACAAAGAAGCCCCTTCCTAAACCCAAACACACAGGATCACGGGCTGGATGAACGTAGCAAATAAAGAAGTGCTTCATTTAATTTGTGGTTTCCTACCTTTTGAGCCCACTGTTTTATGTCCTGATCCTGGGCACAGAAAGCCTCAAGTTTCTTTTGAATGGAACCCAGTTTCTTTGGGTTCACTCTGCAATTTGAATTTTGCAAACAGGTTATCAACCACACTTTCTTAACGATCACAAAATAGCTCCCTCAAGAACTAAATTGCTTGTTAACATAGAACCCTTCGAGTTTTTAAACATAAAGCCATGCAGCTGCAAACCCATAGAATTCAAACTTCTTTGTGGAACTATTTGCTACGAGCTTTTGACCTAAGTTCAAACTTCTGTATGCAAGAATTAAGAACAAATGGGTGGTACTGTAAATTGGAGGTGCAAAGTCCCTTAACCCTTTAACCCCTAACAGTGACAAAATGAAATTTCTCTTTACATTATCACTACTTGTTCAAACACTCAAGTGATGAGATGATATTTATCCAAGGATGATATTTAGACATATTCTCCTTACTAGTTCCATAAGAAATGTATGGAGAACAGTAAGGAGAATGGGCATTTTTTATCAGGGCTCAAAGAGTTAAGTTCCTCCTTGTTGAAAGTAAGCCTTTGTGACATGTGACTCCATGTGATGAGAGCAGAAAACTATTCAGCGGGTGACAAACACAGAACAGGTTTCACACAGAAACCGGGAAACATTTTCATGATTCCATGACTTTTAATCCAATTCAGTGACCTAACAATTAACAGCTGTTACAAACCTTACACTACTTAATAGCAATCATATGGCAATTATAATGTAACACCTTACATCATTGAAATTAAAATGGTAAAAATTTTCATGCAAAATATGGCCTGTCTCTTCAACAACTTGGTTGGATCCCAGTAGCTTTGAAATGCTATTAATGTCTAAATTATGGCATAAAAATGCTTACAAGGTTTAAATGCCCCGACACCTTTCAAGTGTTATAAGGAAAAACTCTTCAATTTATAGTTACAACTCTAAGGGTAGCCTGCGCGCTCGCGCAAAGTTTTGGCTTGGTAGAGAAGAAGCCACGCGGAGAAGAAGCCGCGCGGAGGCTTCGGCGCTTGCTTCTCGCGGCTTTGCTTCTCACGCCTTCGGCGCTTGTCTTCTCGCGCCTTCAGCGCTCACTTCTCGCAGCTTTACACGCACAAATATAATTCCGCCAGCAACGCAGGCTACTCTAAGGGATGAGATTGTCTAAATCTGATTGTACATTTTTTGCCCAAATGAGAATCCCAAGACAGGACCTTTTCCATGACCTTTAAACCAAGAAAGCAGCCATCTTTTGGATGATGTCACAGGTCCCCAGCAACATCATAACCCATAACATACCTCATCTTATATAGCACATAACAATAACAGGGTCGGAAATTAACTTTTTTATGTGGGCGTCATGTGGTGACTGAAATTTTTTTTTCTGTCGCCAGATTGAAAATTCTGGTCGCCAACAAGTGTCTGTAAAATTTTTGCTTCACAGCGAAACACAAAAACACGAAGTTTTTAAAGACGTTTCTTCTCTAAAACATCTTACTCGTGAACATTCGCCAAGAGTCAGACTGTCATGCAAAAAAGGCATTAAATGATCGTGTAGCTTACATTTTAGTTGAAAAGGAGTTTTTGTTAAATAGATAGCTCTCTTAGTTTGAAGACTAAACTTGATGCCACCTCTTCTGACTGTAAAGCATTCTCAAAAACTTGTAGAACGCCAGGAAACATGACGTTTCGTTGAATATCCAATAGCGAAAGGAAAGCACGTGATTATGCAATGCGCCCACGGTATGGCCGTCAGATGAAACAGCTGAAAACATGGCGGCCGCTAAATGTTGATTACAGTGCGTGGATTACAACTGTTGTGGAGGTCATTAACAGGAATCTTACCTTCGTTTTTGATCTAAATTATTTTCTATGGAGATGGCTGATTAGAGATTATTCGACAAGACAAGGGGTAAGCTTCTGCTGGAAATCAAAACGAAATGCTGGAAATCAAAAGCGAAATTAATTCCTTGAGTGGCGGCTCAAAACATTAACAAGATGCTGAGAGTTAGTCGCCTGCTGGCGACTAGCCTTGAAATTCTGGTCGCCAACACTCAATTTTCAGTCGCATTGGCGA
>Ga0126336_10001054_pt1 | contig 13432 bp, 10 predicted proteins | sample SidCmetagenome_FD_92530 | JGI IMG/M metagenome (GOLD analysis project Ga0126336, IMG submission 92530) | Coral microbial communities from El Islote,Puerto Morelos, Mexico - Siderastrea C C metagenome | ecosystem: Host-associated > Invertebrates > Cnidaria > Coral | place: El Islote,Puerto...
ATTTCGCAGGATAATTGTTAAATACCAAAGCAGTGGATAGTGTTTTTCGCGCGCTCTGATTGGCTACTGCTATTCGCCTCCCGGCATTTTTCAGGTTTTCGTGCACGAGTTTTCCCTCATTTCTCAGATAAAAAGGGACGATTTGCTGCTAGCTATCCACTGGTTAGGTACATACTAAAACAATTATTCACTACAGTGTCGGTGAAGAGTGGTAGATATTAACCGCGCCGCTACGCGGCTCGGCAAATATTCACCACTATTCATCTCCACTTCGGTGAATAATTATGAACTGCAGATTCACTCAATGTTCCCCTCAACAGCTTCCCTTTGAGTGACACATCTTAGGAGTTTCTCTAAACACAAAGTGGTTAAAAGGTATACCCCATAAGCGAAAAGCGAGTTGCTAACTCAACGTTTGAGTCAAAGAAAAACTTTAATAATCCATCATACTTGCAGCTCCCCTATTGCCGACTTTCCTTACGTCCATCAGAGAGGCGTTTTGTGTCAGTATGACTTCATACTTCAACGATTAACTTTATGTAACGTCACTGATGTTTCCATCTCTAGCACCTGGCTCTGCACCCCGCAATGTCCAAGCCAAGGGAACCTCTGGTAATTCATTTGGAGCAACATGGCTGCCGCCTCTTGAACCTAACGGTATTATCCGTGGTTACCGCCTGTATTACTCAACGGATCTCAAAAAGGAAATCAGTCAGTGGCAGTTCAAGACTTCAGCATTCAACCAAACTGACGTCACGGGGCTGCAAACACACACCACATACTACTTTAAAGTGCGGTCTTATAACAGTGCGGGAACAGGACCTCTTACTGACTTGTATGCAGTAAAGACCGGGAGAGGAGGTCAGTTGGAAAATTCACTACAAACTATAAAGTTCGAGCCGCCTTGTAAAGCAAAATAAACAGTACTACAGGAAAGTATGGTTTATTAGCTCTTAATTGAATGACCACAGTTTAGGATTTCATCTACACACGCTCAAAAGCAAGAAACATCGTGTTCAGCTTAACAAACCCTTATAACGGGAAAATAGCACTTACAGTTTTCACAAACTCAAAATATAGTCCCACCTTGACAGCAAAATAAGCAGCAGGATCTTACAGGAAAGTACTGCTTCATAGCTTGCGTTTGAATAATTACGCTTTAAGATTTCGGCCACCAATAAAAGCTTGAATTTCTTTTTCTCCTTAGCACCCGGGCAGCCAGAAAAGGTCGAGATAACCGTGCTTTCACCTACAGCAATTCAAGTCACGTGGCAAGCCCCAAAGTACACTGGGAACGGCATCTTTAGCTATGAAATTCATTACAACAAGTCATCCGCTGATGAAATTATGACCGTCGCAGAGAGTGTGTTACGACAAGAGATTACAAATCTCAGACCGTACACATATTATAAAGTGCAAGTAGCGGTCAAGTCAGACAAATTAAGTGGGCCAATGTCTTTCGCCAAGGTTGTTCAAACATGGGAAGACGGTAAGTGCAATAAGCAGCATTCATACAGCGATCAACTGTGCTTGTTCAATAAGGAAAAATTGTATAAAAACGGCTTATTTCATAGCAAAAATGGATGGTTATTCAATTCGAAATAGAAAAGGCATTGAGCTGTCACCTTGCAGTCTGCGTTCGATTTGCAAAGAACTCATTTTTATTCTTCTTGTTCGACACGTTTTTTTCCGCATTTTGTATATAAGAGCCAATTTTCAGTTGTATCACCATTGTTTTGTTATTTTTTTCTAGCTCCCAGTGCTGCTCCTCTGAACATCCGGAGTAAAGCACTGGACTCTACCAGCCTTGAAATCAGCTGGGAACCACCTCCCCCTGAACATCGCAATGGACGTATAACAAGTTATACCATCAAGTACAGAGAGAAGGGGGGACGTAGTAGGTGAGTTTCAATCCTTTCGCTTTTGGAATCGTGAAATTTGCATCTAAGTTCGCGTCTGTGGATGAAAGCCTTATTGGCATATGGTTATTCAGATGAAAGCTTTTCATCTTTTGTTCCATGTGGTATTGTTTATTATGCTGTACAAGATGGATCTAACTTTTGAGTCTGCTGGAAAGAGTATAATTTACGACCATTAAATGAAAGCTTAAAAGAAAAAAATGTTGCGGTGCAGTTTGTTCGGTCGTATTTTACAAAATAAAATGTGGCATAATTGAGAAGACACTAGGGAGTTTAAGCAACCACGACTGCAACGCCAAGGGAAAAAATGACTTCCCAATCTTTAAGGCTTGTTCACGGTAGTTTCAGCTTGTTTAATCTGTCTAATGTAGCCTGACTATCTGGGAGCCAAATTTGTAAAAACGGTGTTACATTTCGGGGGAAAAACGAGAATTCACCTTCTTGTGCCACGTTTTACACAAGACTTTTAATTTGGTCGTTTCACGTTATAGTTGTACACAGAACGGCAAAGAAATGTACCAACACGTATAACGCACGTACAGAGTCATTGTTTTGTTAATCAAAGATTTTGTTTCGTTAGCCTACTCCGTCGTGTTTGCTTAAGCTTCCTATTACCGTGTGACTCGAACGTTTGAGTCTGTGGATAAAACCCATGAAAGTTCGTTCTTCTCCCACTGTTTGTCTTTTAAGACGTTCAATATTTTATAGTACAATATCCCATTACTGCATAGCTATCCTTGTCATGATTCTGTCACTGTGTTTTCTTCACAGCTATGTGACCGTGGACGGTATAAAATCTTCCATCCGCCTCCATAACCTGAAGAAATACACCACATACTTCGTGTGGGTATCGGCGAAAACCTCTGTTGGGGAGGGGCCCATGTCCCAAAAGCACACCTTCTCCACGGCCGAAGACGGTAAGGAAATTTTCTTTTTAATATTCACTTTCCCCATTTTAAGTTTACGAAACTAAGTTACAATGACTGTTAAGAGGGGACGGCACTGAAACCTGAGAGAGAAGAGAACTTCGATGGTTTTGTGAGAGGGCGGAATGCAGGAGAAATATGGACACCTTGGTCAGTATCGAGTAATATTTTATGGTGGCAAAATCGCAAAGAAACGGAAGCCGTCAAGCCATTGGCGAGATTTTTTTTGGGGGGGGGGGTGGGGGGGAAGGCAAGTGACAAGTTCATATTCCTCTCCTCCTTTGCGCTCCCTTGCTATGTGCGGGATCCGATATCCGATAAGTAGCCTTGCTAAAGTTCAAAAGTAATCGGTACGTGTGGAAATTGAATGGGACTGGAGAGAGTCGTTCGACAATCCACGCCACCATTTGAGTGCGTCATGCCTCGCGAGTGACCGCGTTTTTTTTTTAATCATTCTAACGTTGCTTTGCAAGTTTTAATAGCAAAAAGCGACTGTTCTGCAGTGTAGTAACTTTTCGTCAAATTAAGAAATGAACGATCGTGTTAAATTTGGTAGGGTTTCAAGGTCTTGAAGAGTTTTATTGTTCAATAGTCATGGCTTAGGGTGACGCAGCAAAGCTCTCAGCGTGAATAGTAGTCACCGAGTGAACAGTGCCCTCTTCAGTTTCTTAGAGACAACCACGATTCAAAGAATCCGTTTTGTTCACCATTTTTCTGTTTTCAAAACAAATATCATCGCATAGAAATATTAAAGCTCATCAGTTAAAAGATCAATAACTTCACACTTAAGGAGCTGCATGAGCTGTTTTGTAAATGTGCTTCACTCTTAGATGAATGCCGGGCGCCACGTTTTACATTTTCGAATCACAACAACCCGTTATCTTTATAAACTGAATTAGAATAGTAAAAGATTAGCCAAATCGCATCAAAACCTTAATCCTTAGAGGACCTGGAGAGTTGACTGTTGTCCAGATGATCGTTTTCCTCCAAGGTCACTCTCAAAACATACCTTTTGTATAATCTATCTTTCCCCAGCTTCCCAGGATCTTTGGATCATGGCCCTTGCGTCTTGACTTTCGAGAATCTCGACATGTTCGCCACAGGAAAGACTTAACTCATGTTCGCAATGATTCCTTACTCTGTTCAACAAGAAGCCTGTAGTCTAAAATGTTCGTAGAATTTAAACTGCCGGAAATTTTTATTATGCGTTGGCATTTTATGAATGTCTGTTGAATGAAAAGTTTGGCCTTGCTTGTAAACATTTAATACTTGTTAATCTTGGTTAATGTGGACGCCCATTTTACAAACAATGCTAACCGATTTGTCTAGTTTTGTGGTTTACCCTGGGTGAAAATTGCGTCTAAAACCCGACAATCCGTCCAGTTAAATAAATCTCGCCTTGCGGCATTCATTCCTTTTTCTATGATATCCATGGCGGCTTTGTTAGCGACTGAGCATCATTATTCCGCAAACATTTTCCGCATTCTGGTAGTTTCAAACATGCAAAGCAATGCCAAAAATAGGTGACAACAGGACCCCCATCATGGCCCCTGTCTACATAGCCCCCTTTTAAAACAAAATAATATAAGTAGAGTGCTATTTTGAGCCTGTGAAATGGCGTCTAAAATCTTTTGAGTCGCTCAGCCCCTAAGCCGCAAAGGAACGTAGGCCAAATAAACCAGAGTGGTGCTTTCAAGGTGGTTTTATTTTGTATTGATTTTTTTTATGGCCTTATTTCCTTTTGTGGATGATAGTATTTACAGAGTTATCTTACTGGCATCTTTTTCGTTCCAGTCCCCAGCGGTGCCCCTCGTCAGCTCAAATTCAGAGTGGTGAATTCTTCCACCATTGAGGTCCGCTGGTCAGCCCCATTGCAGGAGCAGCAGGATGGCCGCATTCAAGGTTACACTGTGTTTTATCAGAAAGTTGATGATCAGGGAAACCAACTGAATCCACCTGCGTTACCGGAAGTGAAGCACTCCGAATCCGAGGATACCTTGGTAAGACATTCTCAGGAAAGCATTTCCCCTCCAACTTCCCCGAAATTATTAACCGTACCCCCTCTCCGTGTAAGACCGAAAACGCCCTCCAATAACACTTTCTCCTTATTTATACTGCAACTTACAACGAGTCGATAGATGAAATCATAAAGTGTGCCCATATAAGTTAAACCTGTTCAGCAGTTTTTTCTATAAGTGCTATTTGTTTTAACGTTTTCTTTAAGATGAAACTGGATTTTTTCCCTTGTACTTTCCAGGAAGTCGTTTTAACTGACCTACAGCCTGATACCACCTATCAGATCAAAGTTGCGGCCTATACAATTAAAGGGGACGGTGCAAGCAGTGTTCCTGTGTTTGCCAAAACATTAGCTAAACGTCCTGACCCACCTCACGTTTTTGCAAGACCATCTCCTTCGACTGAGGTGATGATTCGTTGGCGGACCTTGGCTAGCGATGTGGTTTCCTACAAGTTAAGATATGGGAAATCATTGCAACGTCTGCGAGCAAGAGACCAGGGGAAATTAAAAATGAAAGAAATGACATTTCTTCCACGTACCAATAGTCATGTTTTTAAGGGTCTAGGTGAGTTCCTCGTACAGGTTTTGTTGACACTCTAGTCTCTTTGTAAATCTAAATCTCTTCCTCGAAATTCTTTTGTTTTTCTTCCTTCGTTCATTTAGATAATCTCTCTCTCTTTCAGTTGAATCATTCTTCCGTTTGTCCGTTCGTTCGCTCGTTCAAATACTTGGTCCTCTTTATTCACATTCAGGGAACTCTTTCTCAATCTGCCTCTTTCATTTTCTCCAAGATTCTTTTCTACCTTCGGACAAAAATCTCAATCAAACCTTAATTCGTTCTTTTCTATTCTTAGACCCCGGTGTGTGGTACCTTTTCAAGGTGTCCGTAAAAACTATCGCTGGATGGTCACCGGAAAAACGTCTTTGGGTGGAAATTCCGCCGGGTCCTCCCTCGGGACCACCCCTTGAAGTAAGAGCTTCTGCCCAATCATCGACAAGGATTCAAGTCACTTGGCAGGAGCCAGACGAGTGGAAAAGAAACGGACCGTTGGCCGGATATTCCGTTGTTTACAATCCTCTGAATCGGAGGGGGCTGGCCTTAGTGAAAAACGTCACCAACCCGAACCAAACGCTCATTATCTTGAGGGACCTTAAGATGTTCACTGAATATGAGATTCGCGTACGCGCCCTCGGGATAAAGGGACCTGGCCCATTAAGTCGCCCGGTTGTAGTGAAGACAAACGAAGGAAGTATGTCTGTCATTTGCTTAATATGTCAATATGAAACCATATTGTTAACCTAAGAGCAATTCCTCTTTGGATCTCGGGTAGAAGCGAAACACACATTCGCCAAACCAAACGCCAAGTGGGCCAATCTTAAGATTCTACGTAGTTATACATCTGATCAATTACGATCAGCATCTAATATATCAAGGATATTACCTCCACACGGCAGGTAACTTTCGCTCGCGATTTCGTGTTTTGCTTCTTGCTTGACTGTCCTGAGTGAAAAGAGGGATTGTTCCTAGATAGCTTATGCCCTATTTTTATCCCCCAACAGCATCTTAGTGGAGAGGTTATTACAGTTTTGTTTGTGTTTTTGGGGAACATTGAAAGCAAACTAACCAGTGTTGGACATTTACTTTTGACAGTGGTTGTAAATATGCTAAATACCTATCCTAGCGGATATAATTAAAACACTGTTTAGCGTAAATTAAATGTAATGGCATCTTTTATATTGTAATGTAAGCTGTTACCGTTTGCTCCCTAGCCTCCTTCGCAGGATCGTCACAAAACGTGTCACGCAACACCTCCCTGCACGCAGCGTGATAAACTAAGTGACGACTGCGAAAATGACTCTCTGCTTTGTAAACATTGCATTCCATAACGCTACCTGTATTGCTTTCAGTTCCTAGTCCTCCGCGTGACCTCTCGGCCAAAGCCCGTAGCACTGTCTCTGTTACGGTGTCATGGAAACCACCCCAGTCCCCCAACGGCGTGGTGTTGAGTTATTTAGTAATCTACTCTGACGACAAAAACCTCCCACTATCCCAGTGGAGTTCAACGGGGACCACAGGATCTTCCGCTAGTTTAAAGGGCCTGTCACGTGACACGTCGTACTGGATTCGCGTGGCCGCTCGGACATCCGTTGGCCAGGGCAATTACTCTTTACCAATCACCGAAAAGACCCTTAAATATGACTGTAAGTAAAGGAGGCCGGCCTGACATTGATAGCTCTAAGTATAGCAGAGCCTGGGGTCGCTTTTGTCAATAAAAGAGACATTCAATTCAAGATCTTTTTACGCTCGTCGAAGTTTTCCCGCCATTTTTAAAAGTGGGTCTAAAGTGGTGCGAAATACAAGGTGGTGTAGAAATGTGATATCCGATCACTTCTGTAAATTTTGACTGATATATTCACGCTGTAATGCTCAGTTATGTTACGGAAATTATTTCGCATAACCATGGCTCCCATGCATTTCGCATGCCATTCCCGGAGAAATGGGCCTTTCACTGTTGCACGGCGAAACATTTTCCAGACGAAATGGACGATTATTTTCTGCGGACCACATTTTGTTTGTATATATGTGTCAGGAGCTTGATAATGGTGTTGTTTGTTTTGTGTTTTTAAAGTTTCTGTGTTTGTGTCCATTTGCCCTTATTTAAAATAATCCTTACATAACGGTAGTTTGTTTTGTTTTTCATTTTACATTGTCCGTTTTTCCTATCTTATTTAACTTTTTAATAACTCTTTCCTTGAATTCCCTAACAGTACCAGAATCTTGTCGTGAACTGAAGATCGACCTAGCTGGTAGCGACACGGTTTCATTAAAATGGAAGCCACCGGAAACAGATGCTGGAATAACTAAGTACAAGGTAAAGCCTTAAGATTTACAGTACTAAACAACCGACCTTAGAATTTTACCCACGGTCACGAAACTTAGATACTCGGTCATAACGTTCGTTTGAATGTTCACACATATACATTAGGATTTCATCTCCAATTTCAGCTTGTGTAAAGTATAGTAACAGCACCACAGTAAAGTACTGCTCAATAGCTTTCGTTTGAATGATCACAGCTCAGTGACAACTACGAATTTTGTCACAACCTTGTGCAAGGTACTGTAATGAACGGTACCACAGGAAAGTATTGATCAGTAGCTTTCAATTGCACAACTTAAACTGTAAAATTTCATCCACAAACTCAAACATGATAAATCCTTGCTCTGCATAACAAACACCGCACCACAGGAAACTATTACACGCGAGTTTTTCCCACAAGCACGAAAGGTAATATCACATCGCAAGACAAGAAGTTTGACATTGGAAATGAAGGATTAGAAAACCTGTGAAGCGAGATGGAGCTTGCAACCGCTAGAAGCTCAACTAGACATTTAAGTCTTTTCTTATCTTTAGGTTGCATATTTGGGCTCAAAATCCTACAATGAGAGCGGCGAACTGAAACAGCTGTCGCACAGTAAAGAAATCAAAATAGATGCCGTCTCTCCTGGCTTCCAGTCTTACACTCTTGGTGGCCTTGTCCCTCACACGTCATATGAGATAGAATTATCAGCCATAAACTCCATGGGCGAAGGACCCAGCATTAAACTGACTGTAAAAACAGATAAAGGGAAACCACCGCCTCTGCGGAGACCAGCTATCATTGAGGATGAGCTCTCTGATGAGTTTATTCCAATGGAATTGGAGATTGCGTCTGAAAAGAACGGGCCTATCAGGTACGTAGGAATTTGTTTGATTCATTTTGGGTAAAATGTCTTCAATGATAGCAAATTTCATTTTTGCAAAATACTTTTAAACAAGAATCACCACACTATATTACTGCTCTTTAGCATTTATTTGAATCGTCTCACTTTAGGTCTAAATCCACAGACTCAAAAGTTAGAACCACCTTGTACAGCATGAAAAGCAGTACCACAGGAAAGTACCGCTCAGTAGCGTTCACTTGAATGGTCACACCTTAAGATTTCATCCACAGACCCAAAAATAAGAACTACCTTGTACAGCATGAAAAACAGACCACGTGAAAGTAGTACTCAGTAGCTTTTATTTGACTGATCACAATGTAGGATTTTGTCCACAGACTCAGATTTCAAGGCATTTTTTGACCGTGAGGAGTGGTTACATTTGTTCCACTTTACCAAGATATTTTTTAACGCACCTCAAGATCAGTGTACTGCGAATTAAACCTTTCGTTAAGCGCTATATTGATATTATTTTTAAAGCATGTCATAAATTCAACGTCGCCAACTAGTGGTTTTCGGACAACTCTTACATCTTGGCAAATAACAATGAGGAAAACGCATAATAGCTCCAATTGAGTTCCCAATATATCTTAACCTTCGACATTACGTTGTATTACATACAGCTACTACATAGTGGTGGTAGTACCGCTGGGCAACAGCAATGAACTGCCAAAAGACATGACACCAGACGATTTCTTCAAGGAAGTAAGACGCAGGCGGGAGCTTGGTGGTAGCGAAGAACCGTACATTGCTGCCAAATTTGGCAAGTCTGAACTGCCTAAGAAGTTTAACGTGGGAGATAAGGATTTTAAGAACCGATATGGCTACAACAACAAGGAGCTGAGTAAAGGAACTTACTACACCATGTTCACAAGAGCGTATGTGAGGAACAAGAAAGGGGTACGTGACGAGTACATGTGACGTGTAGTTTTACCATGTGTATGTAACGTATTGCTACGTGGCTTGAACAAGATTGGAGGCAGTAGACAAAAATAGCCAAGGAAGGGCTTTCGATTTTTTATACCCTTAGACCCGTCGTTGAAAAACAAAAAAACAAGCTTGCCAAGAAAAGAGCCCAAAAACAGACGAGATAAGCCTAAAGGGGTATTTAAAATTCCCTTCCTTCACTTCACCCTTACTGTCTTTTCCATCTTTGGTGCTGATGTCCTGTTCGGTGTCGACACCCGAAAATTGTCCGAGGATTCGTCGGATTACTTCCAGTGTCATTCCATTGAAATAAATTTAACTGGAATAGAATTCTAATAGAATTTTTTGTTGTTGTTTGTTTGATTTCATTTTTTCTCTCTCTCCTAGGACGCGTTGTTTACTTCAAGTCCCTTCACAACACCTGTTAAGTTCGGTAAGCATTTGATTACTTTTCACTCCTTTAAGAATTGGGATTAGATAAAATTCGTTAAGAGCGCATAAACTCTGCCAAACGGGAGCGAGAGCCCGGACTTTCGCTTTTTTTAAATTAATTAATTAATTTATTTATTTTACCTGCGCTTTAGGAGATATTATGATCAGTCCTGAAAAACTCTCAAAGTAACTGTAGTGTCGTTGTAAAACCAGGTGACAAAGCAAATGGAGGAGTGAACACTGGGGCCCAGAGAGACCCAGAGCCGCACACTGGAGGGGGACTGAACCTGACTTTCATCATAATTCCTGTTGTGGCAGTTGTGGTCATCACGGCGGTCGTTGTTATTGCCGTATTTGTGTGTAGAAGGTGAGAGGACGGAGCAGATACCGTGGGTGCTTTCTATTATGCTAAAATTTCCGGAAATTTTGGTCGAAACATAAATGGAACTCTTCGGTCCAGATGGAAATTTTTCAGAAAAAGTGCTCCACCTCCAGAGGTGGTCCTCTTTGATTGGTGGGTCCGGTCCGACCGAAACTTGCCGTTCCAGATTCAAAAATTGTCGTTTCCAGTCCCACACTGCTGAGAAGTAATCGAAACGTAAATGGAAAGCTTTCGTCCAGTAGGGAATTTGTTTCTATTGGACATTGTCGTTGCATTTTCCCTTGGTTAGTTCCACTGGTCTCTGACCGGACGGTCTGGCATAACGGAAAGCATCCACGTGAATAATTAGTTACTAAGCTCTCACACCATGAAAAGACACGTGGATGATGAGACGGTCTTACCTCTGATATCCGTCTTTGAAAAAAACCGTTTTCACTGAAATTAATCCGTTCTTTCATTCCTTCATTCTTTCATTTCTTTGTTATTTCCTTTCCTCGTTCCTTCATTCCTTTGATTCTTCTTTCCTTCGTTTCTAGATTCCGTCTTTCCTTCGTGTTTTTCTGCCCTCCATATTTTCGTTCTTCTTTCCTTAAACATGGCATTCAACTATCAATTTTCGAATCCTCTTTCAATCTAGGAGGAGAAGAAGGATGAAGGGTAAAAAGTCGAAGTCCGTGGATGAAGAAAAATCAGAACCGTCAGACCCCGTAGAATTAAAAAGGATGACCATCCAAACTCCAGGTAATTATAGAACTTGTATAAGAGTGGTTCTTCGATCAGTGCACAAGACTGTCAATCATGTGAGGTGGTTTCAACATTTGAGTCCGTGGATAAGTTGCTAAACTGTGGCCATTCAAATGAAAGCTACTGAGCAGTACTTTTCCGTGATGCTGTTTATTATGCGGCACAAGGTGGTTGTCTCTGTATGAAATCCTTAAGTTTAAGATTCAAATGAAAGCTACCGAGCAGGACTTTCTCGTGCTACGGTTTTGTTATGCTGTTCAAGGTGGTTTTAGCTTTTGAGTCTTCGGACGAAATCCTAAAGTGCGAAAGCTGTTGAGCAGTACTTTCCTGTGGTATTGTTTATTATGCTGTACAAAGTGTTTCTAGCTTTTTGAGTCTGTGCATGAAATGCTAAAGTGCGACCATTCAAATGAAAGCTAGCGAGCATTACTTTCCTGTGGTGTTGTTTATTATGGTGTACAAGGTTGGTCTACGTTTTGAGTCTGTGAATGAAATCCCTAAGTTTGGCATTCAAAACGAAAGCTAGTAAGCAGTACTTTGATGTGGTGCTTTCTCCAGTTTTGAAATCGTATAATTATACAACTTACATTGTTATTTTCTTTCTATTTAGCCATGATGGACCATCCGCCCATACCTGTAGGTGAACTTTCTGAGCGCATTAACGACATGAAGGCTGAGAATAATTCCAAGTTTTCCCAAGAGTACGAGGTATATGCGAAGTCACTTGTTATTCAAAAAGTCAGCGCACTTAACCCCACTTTGAGTAAAGTACTGTATTGCTGCCGAAAGTAGTTAAAAGGACGAGTAAAGTGTCCTTGCCAAAAGTGAAAGAAAATTAACAATATAAAATAAAGCTTCTTTAACAAAAGGTCTGCTTTTCTTCTTTTAGTCTATTGAACCAGGAGAGACCTTTACGTCTGATGCCTCGCTTCAAGAATACAACAAACCCAAGAACCGCTATCCTAACATGCTTGCATGTGAGTACGACAATCTCTTTATTAAATGAAAGTCTTCTTTCCTCCCTTATCACTGACCGACCGACTGACTGACTGACTTACACAGCTTTTTCAAACTAATTAAACAATAGAGTTCATCTGACGAAGGCACTATCATGTGATAGGTTGCCCGAGGAAATTTGATGTTCACAACAAATATCAGGCCTATATGAAGTTTGAACATCAAATTTCCGAGGAAACCTATCACACATAGGGCCTGAGACAGAAGGACTCTATTGTTTTTATTGTACAACGCTAAGTTTTGAGCGAAAATTGCCAAAAACGGGCACTATACGCTGATATGCGCCCGCTGAGGAGAGACACTGTCGCATGTCATGATCGATTTCGACCAATGGGAGCACGCCAAAATTTTTCCTTGTGCCATAATCAGTGATATTTTCTTGTTTTCTTTCCTTCAGTTGACCATTCCCGTGTGCGCTTGGCAACCATTGATGGAATCCCGGGTACAGATTACATCAACGCTAACTTCTGTGATGTAAGTCTGATCAATTTTCTTTTAATTTATGTCTTCATAACACAATATTTCGGTCCAAGATGAATTGTGGAAATTGTTGGAATTGGTGATGTCTGATGTTCTGGTTTTTAATCTCAAATGACTGATACTTTATTTCAGGGATATCGAAAAGAAAACGCTTATATTGCAACGCAAGGTAATTTTGACTGTTCTATTGCTACTTAAGATGTTCTTACAACCATTAGGATGTTCTTCTCTGTACAACGCTTTTTAATGCATTTAAGAGTTCAAAAGTTAAGGAAGTAAAGAATTAGACCTCGACGAAACGGATTCAACTTGTCCAGTCGACACCGTTCAACAAGGTTTTCAACAATTTTGAATGATGTTGAATTCGTTTGACAGAGGTCTGAAAACTCTTTCATACACATGGGCAGTGAAATCACACGATATGTCTGATATGTCTCGATCATTTTCACATTAGGTCCTCTTGACGAAACAATCGAAGACTTCTGGCGAATGATATGGGAACACAAGACTTTCACAATTGTCATGCTTACAGATCTTGAGGAACGAGGAAGGGTAAGAACATTAACCTTCTCAGATACTCCACAGATAGATCTTATTGAGAGTGAAATAGTCGTAATTATTTCATTCTGGGAAGGATATACGACAATGAAACAACGCGGAAATTAGACGTCTTCAGTGTAATACTCAAATTTGAAGGATTCAGGTTCGAGGGCACATAAATAGAGTACGGCACAAACCTCCCCTAGCCCCCCCCCCCCCCCCCCCCCACCCCCGCCAACACACCCACATCTGGGGGAGGTGTTTTGGGGTTGTGGTTTCTTTTTTTTA
>Ga0126336_10001055_pt1 | contig 13432 bp, 9 predicted proteins | sample SidCmetagenome_FD_92530 | JGI IMG/M metagenome (GOLD analysis project Ga0126336, IMG submission 92530) | Coral microbial communities from El Islote,Puerto Morelos, Mexico - Siderastrea C C metagenome | ecosystem: Host-associated > Invertebrates > Cnidaria > Coral | place: El Islote,Puerto...
ATTTCTGCAACTCGCTTTTATACGGCCTACCTAAGTATGAAATTAACAAATTGCAAAGTGTTCTAAACGCAGCAGCGCGTGTGATTGCTTGCTTGCGTAAGTTTGATCATGTTACCAACACTCGTAAGGAGCTACACTGGTTACCAGTAGAGCAGAGAATAATTTTCAAGATTAATCTTATATGTTTAAAGGTACTAAACAATTTAGCTCCTAGCTATCTGACAGAACTGTTGCGCGTTTATGAACCTGCCAGACGCCTTCGCTCATGGACTCAGAGCTTTTTCAGTCATTGCCCCCCGACTGTTGAACGAACTGCCCACGGCAATTAGATCTATTGATAATATAAATATTTTTAGATCTAAGTCAAAGACCTTCCCTTTTAAGCAAGCTTGTGATTTATCTTAGGATTTTACAAAGCAATGTAGCTTTGAAGCAATGTACAATGTATGGCTTATTTTTTTAAAGCATTGTAAAGTGCTTAGCACTTAAATGGTTAAGCGCTATATAAATAATACTGTATTGTATTGTATAGTGTAGATTCTAGCGTTTCCCTCCCTTTTTATATGAGCTAGATTTCAATTGCAAGAATTGGCACATTCTGTGCGAGCACAGTAACAGATGATTCAATTACACGGAAATAACAAATTAACTCATCGTTATACCCTGGCAGAGTCAATCGAACAAAACCAAACTAAAAATCAATCGAACTCAATGGAACCAAATCGTAATTTTAACTCGCCAACGACTTGTTTCTAGGCAGAAAAGCAACCACCATGTCGTTAATTTACCCTCGACGTTTGTAACGGCTTACCTCAACTGTATTTTTGTCCAGGTGTGATTTGGTATTTAGGTAAGAAACACAATTCCTGCAAAGAGAAGAAACCGAGATTTGCGTTGCACTATTTTAAATAATTTTTAGGTCATTGTGTTAGTGAGACTAATGACCTTATTGTCTGCTCTTTCAGGTAGCTGTTGGTGTTGTCAACAAAGTGCTAGCTGAAATAATCAACAATTTGTTAGACAAGGATACAGGTGCGTAAAGCAATTTACAAGTGTATTCGCTCTCCTTTCCAGACTTTATTGTTTTTGTTTGTTTTCACAGAGTTAAATTTAGATATTTTTTACTTTGTACTGTCAGCTATTTATACACTTATTGTAGGACATATTTTCACGTTGTATCTGATCAGGTTATCATCTGTTTCACTTAAAGTTATTGGTGTGTTTCCAGTCAAAGTTATGGCGTGGTTTGATATTTCAACGCAGGACTGAAAACAGCCTCTTTTCCTCTCACAGTTGTCAGTGAAAATAGATCCTCTTCGCCGGTTTTATGACTTGAACTGTTAAAATATTTATATGGCTAGAGCTTGTTAAGATACAAAGCGTGCTGTGATTGACTAATACTGACGGGACAGGGACAGCCATGAAATAAAACGTTGTTGCTTTTCGTAAGGCTTTAACTTCTTTTGTTCTTATGCGGTATAATTTTTCTTTGTGAAATACACCTGCTGGTTGACTTGAAATTGTATCCTCACCAACTACGGCTCGCTTTGGCAGAGGAAAAGTGTTAGGGAAAGCCATATATTAAATGTCACTGTCTCGGGACGGTGCTGGGAGAATATCGCCTTTAGTCGTTCTTCCACGGACCTCGCTTCGCTTGGTCCGTTCCAGTAGAAAGACCTCTGACGACACCCTCCCAGAACGATTCTCTTCAGTTAATAAGAAGTAATTAGCGCTGACCGCTGGACACCTGTTGAAGGTGGTGTCGAAAAGTAGACAGACGAAAAACAAACAAATGTCAAACTTTCTGGGCATTTATATTACAAAAGCTTGACCACTTTTAGTTACTAGTAATGCGCATACTTTCGTGGAAATGGGCTAGATCCTGTCAGCTGATAGCTTAGGGGCCGTTTGCGTGAGAGAGAGTGCCCCTAGGTATCAGGGTTATCCTCGGTAGTAGAGTTTCCCTTCTCCTTTGTATTACACAGTTCGTTTTACATGCGAGGGAGGGTGCCCCTACGGGTAGGGTTTCCTTATCTTGAAGGTAGGGAAACCCTACATGGTAGGGACAAGTTTTGTTTACAGAAGCCTATGTAAAACCAAAAAGTGGGCTAGCCCTAGGGGGTACGGCTATGTTTCGTTGTTCTCAGTTTACCGCTGGTCACGCACAAAAGGTGCCAAATTCGAGCATGGATTCGAACTCTTCAGGCTCAATCTAAAAACCTGGAGAATGTTTTCGTAGATTCTGAGAATTCAACTCCAAATTATCACTGAAAGTCAACCTGAAGGTTCAAAAACGACGAGGGATGCAATGGAGAAAGATCTGATCGAGGAAAGCGCTTTCCAGGATAAAGAAACCGACCAATACACCCAGAGAGTGAGCATGAAATCATTTACAGACGTCAACATACGAAAAGCACCGGCAAGCCAAAGTAAAAGCAACAAGAAAGCAAAGAATTTTTCTTGGTCAACGGAGAAAGTGGAAGTTTTGTTAATTTTTTGAAACAATTTTTTTAAACAATTTTTTAAAATAAACAAGTTTTACAACTTAAGTTCGCACATTGCTGCTAACTAGTTTAGCTTTTTTATTAAAATGTTTTTTTATTATTTTTTTAAATTGCCCTTTAGTTTAGCCCCTTGAGGTAGGGACAACTCAGCTCATGTAAAATGACGCCCCTGCGGGGCATGGTGCCCCTACCATGTTCGAACTTTGCACGTAGAACGACGGTATCCTAAACTCTAGTAGGTAGGGTGCCGCTATCCCCTAGGGGCCCCCTCTTTTCATGTAAACAGACCCTTGGAAAGAAACCAACTAAGTTCACTTGTGCCTTTGGGTTGGTTTCCTGGAAGCTTCTGGGAATTCTGGTAAGAAAGTCGTACACCCTTTGGCGCTTTGTGTTGAATTTGCGCGCGTTTAAGCAAATGTCTTTTTTTTTTGTTCTAATGCAAGTAACATGAAGAAGAGTTGACCTGTTCGGTGCATGCTTATAGTGTAAACGTCTACCACTGTGCAACCAAATCGCTGATTTCAGTAAATGTAGTTTAAAATCAACGCTAAACTCAGGTCACAACCACATTTAAGTTGGTTTGACATCTGTTGATTCGAAACATTTTACATAAGGTCTCCTGAGGGACTATTTTGTTGCATTTTTAGCCATTAAGGGACTTGAAAAGAGTTTTAAATGATCTGTAAACTCAATAAGACATCTTTCCCATTCCCATTTTACGCTAATTTTTTCCCAGTCCCAGTCGCCAAATTCCAGCCCCAGGGCCTCAAATCCAATTTTCCCAGGCTAAAGTAGGCAAATTCCAGCTCCCATTTAATCCCTTCAGGACGCTCATTTTAGTGTTTTGAAAGCTTAAAGCTGTAGATGTAGTAAACAAAATAGCGGCGATGAATTTTGAAAGTAACGGGTTCAAAATGTTTTAGCGTTGGCAGGCAATAAAATCAAACTGCGTAGCGATTTCAGTTTCGGTCGGCAAGAAAGTACAATTATTGCAATAAGCTTGTGTGCTTGTCCTGGACGTATGTTTTCAACTGAGAGTATCTCGAAAGAGTTATTTTTTCCTGCTTTTGAGATTACGGGCCCTATTTTATTCAGGAGACAGAGGGAAAGTCCCCTCTCCCACATTGATTTTCTCTAGAGAATGATTTGTTGTCCCCAGTGTAAACTATTTTTTTGGGCGGGGATTGTCACTCCCATTGACCATGTTTGCCCAGTAAAAATTTTCTCAAATCTATTGCGGTTGGCGATTCAAGGAGCGAGTAGGAAAATTACCGCGAGTGCTTCTGGATGATAACACGCGCGTCATCTTTCCACCGCTCTTCACAATCTTACCTTCTCTGTCGTCCAATTCAATGGCGGAAGGAACCAACATGAAATCCTCAATCGGGTAGAAGTTGACTGTTTCGGAAGAAAAGGCTGAAAAAAGGATATAATGGAACATGGACTCAAAATTTCGTTCAGTAAACGGCACCAGCAAGAAAGGTCGCGGCACTTACCTTCTTACAAGCACATAAACACAACAGTACAACGGACAGATCCTGGAAGCAGATATAGGTAAACATTTAGGCAAATTTATAGTATATCAATGGCTCTACGAATCTCTTAGTCTGCGAATACAGCGGCCTCTCAACTCAACGCGCTAAAAGTAACGGTTAATTTGAAAACTGAGACCTGTGAGACGTGATGTGATGACATCGTTCCACACAAAAGCATTTTTCACCAAGGCTGTTGCTCAATTGAATTAGGCTGCTTTCCATTGCTTGTACGTAAGCTGTAAGCTCATTACACATATCACGCACAAAGCTGTGCCGATCTGACAAATACTACTCTCGGCCCCAGACCGGCAGAATGTTACCAAGAAAGGAAAGTTACAAGCCTTTGATAGGAAATGTTATGAATGTGAACTTTAATGTGCTAGCTAGTATATTAATGCGCAGTTTCAATCAGATTATGATACTAGGTCACCGAATATAAAAACAACTTTCCAGTTCTGCCCTACATAAATTGCTTTCTTTCAATTAATAAATTTAACATGCCTACATTAGTGACCAACAGTTGGGACAACTGATTAAATCGTGCCAAAAATTCAGAACTCTAACGGCCTCATATATTAGCACTCCTAATAAGCGTGTTTGTCCAATCATTCCGCACACTTTTAACCCCCTCCCCCTCCCCTGTCCAACGTTCACAGCGGAAGTCATGATCATTGAGCCCCCTCCCCCTCCCGCGGTCAATGCTGAGAGCGATGGGTACGTTACAAGTTGTTGACAAAGCTTGATATCAACATTGTTTGGGAGGAGGGGAAGTCCTTGGCTGCAGTATAAGGTTTGTGAAAGTGTCCCAAGATTAATGACGGCAATTGTAGTTCTTTCTTTCTAAAGTCGAACAGCCCTACCTTTCTGTCTTCTTTGGTAGTAGTAATGGCGGCTCATAAACGAGAGACCATTTTTCACCTTAAGTAGGTCTCCATATTAAGCTTTTCATCCCTAAGCTGTTTAAGGTCGTTCTGCATTTTGTTCAATTCCTCTTTAAAGTATTCTCTCTCTCAGCATTTGCAAAGCTCATTCCGTCTTCCAGCTCCTCACGAACTTTCGCAGTCTCCTTTCTAAAGGTCTCAAAACAATACACTATTCCCTGACGATTGCTAACTATATCATCCACGGCTTTAACGCATTTTTCAGACCGTCAAGTTTAGATTTCAAACTTCCTAACTTCTCCAGAACCATTTTGACTTAAGTATCGCAAGAAAACCTGTGGTTTGAGCCATTAGGTTCAAGAGCTGCCGAATTATCCACATTTTTCTTTTTTCAAAACAGCAAAAATAAAAACCCTCAAGAACTTCAAACCAAACCGCAGTTGCTAGAAGTTGCTCTGAATTCTTCTACAGCCCTTGCATTTTCAGTATTTTACAATAAGAAATATTATACAGTAAGAAATGCCATGCGTTTTATGAAACTGTGTTACCTGTACATTTGTGTCGCTACTTGTCGAAAGGTGATCCCCAACTAAACGCCCGGGGTTGAAGGTTTCCCTTTCATATAATATATTTTGTCTAAGTCTAAGCTTGTCTTCACCGCTAAATTTTTTGATTCGATTAAATTAAACCAGTGTAGATTCTAGCGTTTTCGTTCTCTCTTCATATGAGCTAGATTTCAAATGTTGAATTGAAACAAAGGTCGAACTTTATGACAGACTTTTTATAACCAAATAAATTCATTATCATGCAGATAATTTACTCCGCGAATTAGCATTCTTGTTTAATCCAGGAAAGGTTTTAAAAAGCCTCAGGAAGTCCAAAGACCGAAATGTATGCCTCATTTTTCAGTTCCCGACGGTGTCCTACAGGCCTGTCTTAATAATGGTTTCCGCCATCTTGAGAACAACGATCACTTTGTCTGACTCACTACATGGTTCAGACTCTGTTAGGGAGTAAAGGAAAACAATAGCCTTCATAATATTTGATATTGCTGAAGACTTCGAGAGTTGCCTCTCTCAACTGTGCAGCAAAACCTAGTTGTCCACGAGGGCGTCAACCCTGGCACTGTAAACGTCGGGCAACAACCTGGGCTTCTATTTCGGTGGTGGAAAGACAGTGGGTGCTCTCGTCCCAGAGCCCACGGTACTCCAATGGGGGCAGACCGGGAAGGCTGAGACAGCATCCACACCCGGAAAACGAGGTGTCTGAATGGAGGCTATGATTGATATGTCGCTCACTCTGTCAAGGGAGAAATCCTTCCCACGTATTGAGGAACCTCCAGTGCCAATTCGTGGTTTTCATAATCACTTGGTGGTCTCAGGGAAGAGAGGGGTTAAACCCAGGACAAAACAGATATGAGAGGGAAATATCTAACCTAATAACGACAAACCCCCAAACAAAAATATTCACAGGTAAAAGGGAGGAAAACCCCCGCCATCCCAGCTGGACCAGGAACCTGTCCTAAGACAGGTTGTAAGGAGTGGATTAGATTTCCCTTTTGGTCACGGCAAGCAGCGGAATAAGGAAAACTAGCAGAGAGCTAAAAGAAGACCAAAAAAAAAACAGCATTGAATTGTGTGACACACCCTTTGATAGCACTATCTGTTAACAATTCTAAGAGTCGTATAAAGTGTTTACCCTGTTTGCGATTACTGGAACTGCCTCGAGGCAGAGAATTGCAAGACCTGGCGAAGGGGTCTCGTTTTCCACGAGCGAAACACACCGAAGGTCGGCGACATGCGCATAAGGATAAGGCCGCGCCCTCCCATCCCTTCAAAGGAAAAGAAGCACTGTCTGCTTGGGAATAATTGGAATTGCTATGGCTAAGTAACTTCTTTGTCGCCAACCAGTTTGAGGAGTAACTGCTGAAATTTAGGGTAGATCAAAAGTGGTTGCGTTTGGCGGAGTATGATTCTAAACCTACTGGCCCGTTCGTCAGTCTGATCTCTGGCGACGTTCACAAGTTGTTCAGCACCGCAAGCGCTGCGTGGGGGACAAAACTACCCGTAGGGCATGCCAGAGATCTACTTGAGAATGGTTGGATATTAATTTCTTTGCCTACAACAACTTCTTCTTTGTCGCCAACCAGTTTACAGTGAAAATACTCAGCGCGTTCCATTAATCAGGAACGGATCGCATTATTAAAATCAAAGTTCCATTTTTAAATGGAATATTAAGATATTTCAACGGTAGACTCATTCGAAGTAAAGATTGTTGATTGGGTTGTTATTACATAAGCCAAAAGTTCACACGCGAAATACGAGACAGTTGGCGGCTGTTGGTTTCAGTCAGTTGACATTACAGGGAATTTTTCTCAATTTTCGGGGACATCTCTTGTGCATTGACAGCGCACTTGTTTTTAAGAAATTATTCTTTACAGTTTTATAACAGCAGACTGCTTCTTCACGAGTAAAAGTACTTACGATTAGTATTTCGTTCAGCGAACACAAATCAGGTCAGATACGTCAAGCCGCCAACAGTCTGCTACTTGCACGTGGTCATTCGCCTAATAAACCAATCAGCATCCCTTATTTGGAACAAGGCTATCGTTGGAACATTACAATATTCAAATTGAAAGTGGAATTTTGATTCCAGTAATGCAATCCGTTCCCGGTTACTGAAGGTCATTCCCGAATAATAAGCGGAACGCGCTGAGTATTTCAATTGTAAAGAGTAACTACTGAAATGTAGGGTCGACAAAAAGTGGTGGCGTCTGGGAAAGTATGACACTAAACCTACTGGCCCGTTCGTCAGTCTTATCCCTGGCAACTTCGACAAGTTTTTCAGGACCGCAAGCGCTGCTTGGGGGATCAAAAATACCCGAAGGGCGTGCCAGATGTTGGCGAAGAAGCCCCAGGGTGGAATCAACATATCTAGCGTCGTGTATCTGGTGAAGAGCCACAAGCTCTTTCTTCAAAGATGGTATGTCGTCACCAGCGTTCCCCTGAAGGAAGGAAAACAGTAAATGTAACAAACTATGCAAAAAGAAAACTACAACACCAGTCATATGTGCAACGTAATAATCCAAACACAAGGGCAGCCAATATTCGATAATAGAACGAATACAAATTCCGGTCGCTAGGAGGGCGAAACTACACTACGGATAATTGAACGCAGACCAAACGTAGACTCGTACACCTTTTTGGATAAACACACGACCCAACTCTTACCCACAAACTCTGAGGCGTTACAAACATTCCAGCGTTGCGCGCAGTCCTGATTCGTGTTTATTTCGATAGTGAAAATATTCTTTGAAACTGTTTCGGTGTGAACCTCTGTGTTTTTCATTTTCTGCTGCACGACGGTAGCCAGCTATGTATAATAACCTGAGTATGTTAACTAATCCATTGTAACCATGGCCAATCAAGGCGTGCGACACACATCCTTAATGTCACCTTAAAGTTTTCCCTATGTGGTTAATGTGAAATAGTTTCTCTCCGAAACGCCATCGCTTTGGTGAGAGACACCTTGGATCGATATTTTCAAACGGGTTTTAAAATTTAGCCAACATCTTACTATTGTTTCTGATACTTTTGAACCAATACTCAGACTTTCTTTGAAAAAAATGGCTTATTTTTTCTCTCTAGCTTAACTATCTGGTGTGTCGGATACAGGATGGAGTATGTAAAGTTTTTTCACCAACCTTGGAAAAAAAATCGAGAAAGGGGTATCTCAGTTGATAGATTATTCTTGACATGTGACGGTTTATTTTTAGACAATCTCTCTACTGCAGGTACTATCCTACGGTACACAATCCGCCTGAATGGTTTATCTACTAGACAGATCAATTGTTCTTGGCCAATGAAAATGTCAGAATTAAGATAGATTTTAAAATGCTATGCTTTCTTCGTTATGTGTGGTTGTTTTTTAATGTGCTTTTCTTTTTTTTTCTGCAGGCTTTCTACACTTTTACAAGAGATACAAAACTAAAAATGGAGGAACCTGATGTATGATTTACATTGCTACTTGTTCCACTTATGTTATGATAGTATTGAAAATTTGTTAGTGGTAAAGTTATTTCTGAGGAACAAACGTTTGTGACGCAATTTCCAAAATACCATTTGTAGTTCTTGTATTCATCACACTATAATCAGGCTTGAGTCATTGCACTTTCAAAACTCTGTTTTTCCTGAAGTGCACGAGAAGACTTCCTTCGTATTGAAGTCGTGAAAGTTCCCCCACCTTCTTCCCAGACCAACTATAGTCTTCGTCTCCTTCCAACGTCGATTCTGCTTCGGCAACCTCAATTCCTCCATCGTCACAACAGCAGCAGGCCTCTCATCTTCTACCAAAACTGGAGAAATCACATCTGATGTCCCTTCTCCCACCTCAGGTTTTTATAACTGCTGTTTTGGAATCCAGCTCTTCCACGGAGGACCCAAACAAGGCTCTAATCGGTTTGAATGAATGACCATTGGCTTTGTTTTCTCGCTCATCAGGATGCATTAATTACATCTGACAAAACTGATACAACAAGATAAGGGCCCTTTAAGGGGCAGTCAAGTTAAGCATTTCTTTCCTTTCTCCTGCCAACAGTTTGTAGCCAAACACTATCTACCAGGGAATAGCGTATCATTATTGCGTTTCTGGAGGCTTCCATGCTCAGATATTTTCTAGCCAACTCGTGCACATTGGCCGATTTCCTCTGAAGAGCTTGGGCATAGTCTGTCTGAAACATTGGTGCATTAGGAGGTGCCTCGGCGATGGTATCTAAGGGAACGTCCACTTCTATACCCAGCATCAGTTGGTTCGGGAACACACCTGTTGACTCACGTCAATGCGCCATCCCGCAAGCTGTGAAGAAGGCATAATCTTGCAGTCTGCAGTTCCTCCACCCCACAATGCATTGTTACTAATGGAGTACAGCATACTGACTCCACGTCTGTCCCTATAAATTCTGAACAGCTATTTGCTTCTGTTGGAAGAAACTTGGCTGAAAATTTACTCAGCCTTTGCCACTCAAATTCCCAGGAAATGAACGATCCTTTGTTTTTTTTCAACGACTGCACGCCCTCAAGAGTAGTAAGGCAATAGGGTTGGACAGAATTAGTGCCAGGCTATTGAAATGTACTTCTGGACATATGAACCATTCATCGTGAATTTTCTAAAATCTGGAGATGTCTAAGGTCAAAGCACTTTCCAGATCTGGAGATCGCACTAGGGCCCTACTTATTGCTTCATCTCAATTGTACCAGTTCTTAGCAAAATCTTAGATAAGGCTATGCATTTTCAACTATATGAACACCTTAATTTGTATCACATAATACTTTTATAAACAGTTTGGGTTTCGGAATAAACATTCGACAATTACTGCAATGTCAAGGTTTACTGACCAACTCCTACGTGATGTCAGCCAAGCACATTACGTACAACTGTTTTGGAGGCCTATCTAAGTCCTTTGATACAGTTTTGCTGTCCAAGTATCCATCATTGGGACTAACACCGAATACAGGTTAAGTGGTTTGAATCCGTAACTTGGCAACCGTATGCATTGCATGTCCTTTGGTACTGAGTCGTCTGTCAAGTTATTTGTTACACACGGAGATCCGCAAGGTAGCGTATTGGGCTGTTTCATGTTCCTTTTCTATACAAACGATTTGCCTAGCGTGATCAGAAGTTCAAAGGTAGCCCTTTATGATACAATATTGTATCACAATCCGTCAAACCCAGATGAACTGGAGAGTGCACTAGATGATATATTGCAAATTGTATAAATGACAAGAGCCTTACTTGTAACGTAGGAACACGAAATCTATATTCATTGACAGTGATTACAGGCGACGCAAAATCAATAGTATTTCGTTTCTGTCTTCGAAAATGAAGTTGAGGAGGTTAGAACTTTGAAGTATTTAGGGGTAGTACTGTCTTCCATTGTTACGTGGGCTGATAAGCGTGTCACAGCTAAAGATAACCAACGGTTACGTCTCCTACACAAATTAAGCAGTTGTTACCGTAGAATGCAAGGCTTCTCCATTGTAACATTGTGCGGAGAGACAAGGAAAATGCCGTTTTCGAAAACAACTGGCAGGTGTTGCAAAATAAGGTGGCTAACGTTGTTCAAGGTAGACTTTTCCCTCTCCTGCAAAGGACGCGGAAGGTTTTTCCATAGTTGCTATGTTTATAAATGCATCCATGGAATTGCATCACATAGCATGGACAGAGAAATCGCGATGTTTACAGCTCCCATCTCACTTTTTTCAATGGCTCTAAACCTTCCTGAAACGTTCCTCCCATGACAATCACATCATCTGGTGTTCCAGTGAAGAGCTTTCAGCACAACTTCCGTAAGTCTTTCAAACACACTTGGCCTTGGAGCATTACAAAGCCCAAATAGCGTAACATTTTACTCATTCAGTCCACTTGCAATTCTTTGTGATTGGAGCACTGAGCATTGCGATTACCATGACTGTAAACAAATAGCGTCCCAAGTAGTTGTTTTATAATTAGAGGTGTCCACAGACAAAGAATGATTGAGATCTTGCATCTGCTGAGTTATTTCCTGAAGAGGCACTTATTGGGTCTCCATACGTTTCTTCCGCACTTGAATTTTATAACGTATCACTTCCAAGAGAGATTTATACAGATTTATTTCCCTCTCGACTTCATGCACAGAGCGAACTTTCAGTGAATTGCCTTGCCAAACACCATCCAAGAGACGAAATGCCTCAAGCTCATAACCCAGAGATAAGGCTTCATCGAAGGTGCATGGTTTGTCTGGTGTTACTGATGTTGCTTTTCAACACCGATCCAAAGCTCGAGTTTTTTGACATCTCTCTCGCTACCAGACACGCCGCTAAGCACCTTATGAGCTAAGCACTAGTGCGTCAAGAAGTCTTGCAGACTGAAGACTATCATAGTCCACAGGAGATTTAACAGATTTGTTCAACTTCTGACATCTGTAAACAAATCCATGTGGTTCCCTGAGGCGAATGGGTTTGTAGGACTTTACTGCTACAAGGACTTTCATAGCCTACAGATGAACACGTTAGTGGTTGAAACGGCGCGTTGAAGGACTTTGGCTTAATAACACTTTTTTTAACTTAACGGTTCACATGGTTCTGCAACATTAGTCAGCTGACTGACACCTGACAACTGTAACTTAAAAGGGTTCCCACTGGCCCATTACTAATCACTACATTATGGTGGGCTAATGATGGTGCACTTTATACCAAAAGATAACGCCTTAAAGACACGAGTTGTCGCATTTGTTCTCTTTGATCAGTAAGACAGAACGCAATGACTTGACTTATCCTTTGCCCCCTTTTGTGGTGCTTTCTTTCAGGAGAATGTACGCCTGCAAGAATCGCCATACGCAGTTTTCAAACCCGTTGAAAAATCCAAAGGTTTCTTATCTTCTGCAAGGGACTTTGTGCGAAAACTTGGAAGGAAAAGCGTATGTTTACGTTTGCTCTCTATGATTGTTATTTTTTGTTATTTTCTAGACTTTTTTTATCTTCTTAAAGTTTGTTTTTTTTTAATAAAATTATTTTCTTTTAGGTACAGAGGAATCCTGGGGTAACATCATCGTCATCATCTCCCCAAACGTTAACAGGTTTGTCGTGAGTACCTTAAAGGAACGCATGCGGGCAGAACATTTTATTATGTCTGTGAACTAGTAAAATTGATGGCACGCATTTTGCTACTGCTCTAGGTCTCTTTCAAGGGCAGCTCTGCGATTCACTATGGCGTTCTATCCCGTTTTACGGCGGTACCAGTACTGGCATTCCAACGGACTTGCAAAGCATTTTAGAATATCCAAAAATATTAAAAATGATAATATCGTGAAAGTACAAATAAGTGTGGAATTTAACTTCCAGAAGAATGTTTGATCAAACTCCCCAGCCATGGGGCCAGAAAAAAACAGGTAAAAGCACATCAGGTTCCCCGTCTGTGGGTTCGCTGGGTCTTAAAACAGTTTCACTATCACAGGATAAAAACCTACAATGACAGACACCGAGTTTGGACATTTTGTGCAGGGCTGATATTTTCATCTTTGTGCCCCCTTTCCCCTCTCAATGTTGATTCTCACAACGTTGCCAGCACTTCTTGTACATTAAGCCCCTTTCCCACATACACGAATTTTCATACGGTCGATCACGATTTTGGAATTTTTAAAAATCGCAGTGGCGTCGGGAGGAAATTCGTGGTCGACCGTAGCAATTCGTGGTGCGCCTTAATGGACCGTGACGACACCTGAAAGGACCACGATGTTTTTGGACATGTCCAAAAAAATCGTGGTGCATCGTAGTACAAACAAATTCTTATACAAACGTAACACCTTCGTAGTAGCATCGTAGTACCACCGTAACGTTGCCGTGGTCGACCGCATCAGCATCTTGGTGATTCGTGATCGATCACATTGGACACCTCACCGACGGCAAGCCAAGACTACGCCACGATGCCAGGACGATGCCACTACGATGGCTCGACGACCTAGCTCGATCTAGCAAGA
>Ga0126336_10001056_pt1 | contig 13431 bp, 9 predicted proteins | sample SidCmetagenome_FD_92530 | JGI IMG/M metagenome (GOLD analysis project Ga0126336, IMG submission 92530) | Coral microbial communities from El Islote,Puerto Morelos, Mexico - Siderastrea C C metagenome | ecosystem: Host-associated > Invertebrates > Cnidaria > Coral | place: El Islote,Puerto...
GGGGTCCGAGGGCATGCCCTCGAGAAATTTTTCGCGACGAAGGCCCAAATTTCTGAAGATAAAGCTATCATAACACAAATCTCTGGCATAAAACTCGTCATCATACTACTAGATGAAAACAAAACAGTTCACATTTAACACACCCCCTTCTGTCTTAGCTTCACTCAGTGAAACCTCCTTTTGTTAAACGTGAAATCGAGTGAATCTCCCGCAAAGATCCTTCCCGCCCCGGCGATAAATAGTGACTGGTCCCTTACGACGTATCAAGTTATCGTTATAAGAGAAGCCAAACTTGTAGGACGTAAAAATCACGAGGCCTTCAAACGCCCTGAGTTATACCAGTCTGCGACGCCCGGGAAAGGCAACAACGTCCCAATAATGACTGGATGGGGGAGCTGTGGTACTGTTTTATTTATTCTGAGCAATGTTATTTGACTCTTTGTCTCTTGATCGAGTTTGCAAATGAAATCCTGATGTGCGACTACTCAAGTGAAAGTGCACGATTACCTTGTAAATCCTGTAATTATCACGCTGTACAGATAGGTGCTAACGTTTCAGCCTGCAGCGTGATTAATCTTCAAATGAAGGTTATCAAGTAGTAAAATCCTACGACATTTTTCGTGTTGTGTGCAACTGTTGTGAAGATGTTGTACGTTTGATTTACACGACACGATTGGTGTTGTGGACATGACGTGGGCAAGTCGCATACTACAGTCGTAAGGAAAGTCGTACCGTCTAAATCGGCCTTATTATACGCTACCAGTGACACTTTAACGATAGCCAAAACAAACCTTGTGTGGAGGAGAGAACTACTCGGCTTAATTCGTTTAGAAGGTGTAAGCAAAAGCTTTTTTATTTATTTATTTATTTTTCTTTTTTTTATTGTTATTTACCACACATTATAAATTACACGATTACAATTACAAAAAGATACAAAAATGTAGAAAATAATGGCGAGGGAGCCTAAAGGAAACTATAAAGCTTATGTTAATTAGGCCTCCTCAATTACAATTTTTCAAAGATTGCATAAAAATTACAGCGACGGATACAAAGCTTTGAGATGAATTTAAAATAATCCCTAACAGCCTCGTAAAAAAATTCAAAACGACTTCAGCTTTTTCAGCTAGTTTAATACTTTGAATTTGAGTGGGAAAATGTCGCAAAATATCAACTTTTATTGGGGATCCTAACACACAGGGGTCTAAATTTGGAGTCCGGCTAGGCAAGTAAAGGCGCAACATTATAATACGGGGTTAGTATTGAATTTCGCATGCACTTAGTTCTATGCATTTTCCAAGTGAAAAGAATCAGTTGTGTTTACAGCAGTAGCCGACAAAGGTATGCTGAATTGGAAACCAGCAGAGAGCTAAACCCACCATGCTAGCAGTTCTGCAGGCCGTACTTAGTGATCAACGGACACGAGGTGAAACTCAAGTTTCGAAAGAAAAGGGCTAATAAGTGAAATGATACACAGAGAAGCATGTTGTGTTGCAAAGCAAGTGGCTTTATTTCCTTTTATTCAATGTTGCTTTCATTATTAATTTAAATGATTTCAAACTAAGATCCCAGGTAGCCAGGTACTAGACCAGAGACCAAATGATCATTGGAAGAACTGACTTTAACCACATCCTGCGTCGACAGCGAACTGGAATTATATACCAAAAAGCTTTACATTACGTTGCCACTTGGTTGGGTCAGTGCATGGACCCAATCAGCACTTCCAACGGCACTCCCAACTGCAGCTCCATGGACGACACCTCCATCCACAGGACTTGTGGCATCCAATTCTCCTGTGCATTTTGAGACCTTAGGAGCAACAAAGTTTAGTGAATTTGTCGATTAAAGCCAATTTAGAAAGTAGACGCGACACTGTTCTCTTAGACGGTGGGATAGTGGTATAATAAAAAAGTCCCCAGAACTCAACAAAAGACAAGCGTGCTAAGCCTTTTCATTTTGTTAGATGTCCATGTTGTAGTTTATTTTTGGATTACTTTTAAATTTTATTACCCATTGTTTTTCTTTTGTTTGAGATTAATGCCATTTATGATGATTAGTGTAAGACAAAGGAAAAAAAGAATATCATTGAACCCAAGGCAAATCTGAAGCACGATTTTTTGTCTATCGTCAAAAATAACAATCGCGTTTGATACCTGAACTGTCAAAAACTCGACTGCTTGTTCTACTAGTGTTTCTTACCTTCTTCAGGCATTTCGGCTGGGGCAGAGTCTTCTGCACTGTAAATTTCTTCTGGCTCAATTTCTCGTCCACTTCTTCGCCTTTTGAAAACAAAACAAGTATCCGGGTTTTCATCTACAGCCAGAAATTACAGTAGCGCTTGCCAACCGCACTGGCAAAACAAATTTTCTGACCTTCATGTGGCATTTCGGCTGGGGCAGCGTTTTCTTCACTATGAATTCCTTCTTGTTCATTCCTGTCTGCATATTCCCCTTTGGACGGAAAAAGAAATGGTTCTAATAATTGACAGATATTAGCATGCTCTTTTCTACTCTCACTTGCATAAACTAAGGCTCAGACTGATTCAAGCAGTTCTTCTTACCTTCTTTATACATTTCGGCAGGGTCCTGTAGGTCTGATAAGGAACGCTGCAGAGTACAAAAAATTAGGAACGTTAATAAATATGCATTTAACTGTAAAAATTTAGCTCATGAAACAAGTCGGCCAGATCAGCAAACTCTTCATTACTCAGTTCTCTGATCTTGGCAAGTAACATTGTTAAGAAAGTGCAGCGAATATGTGGCGAATCATGATGCTATTCAGAACATTGGGCGATACAAAAGCTAGTGCGTCTTACTATGCAGAGTCAATTGCTATTCTACTCATCTTTATCGCTTAAACTAAGTACGAAGTGAGCCAAATCCAAATTAACAAAACCCTCAAATTTTTATTTTCTATTATTATTATCGAAAAGCAGAAAGCGTTATGAATTCGACCATGAAATCCACTAGAGAGTTTCACCTACAAATTAAAATCCGCAATTTAAACAACAGGCTTATAGCGTAAGTGTAAGTTTTGATTACAGTCCAGACGGAACTTTCACAACAGTGTTTGAGTCTGCGATAGCTACTGCACTGGTCATTAGCGAAAACTGCAAAAAAAGAGTATTGCCCAAATGGGAAGATAAAGGTCTTCGCTGTCTTGATTTATCAAATAGTTCATGCACTTTGAAATTTTTTTTTGTAAATTCCTGACTTCATGTTAATTTTGTTACGTTTCATTCAAAATTGAACCGACCTTTTGCACAGCTCTTGCTCGAGAAATAAAAATCATGAAAGCGACAATGAAAAGCAACAGCGTCAAACGAGCCATCGTTTGTCAATAGTCTTTCGAGTCCTGATCTTCGCTCCAGCAGAAACTTGAGATAAGGTTTCGACTGCAGGGAGAACAGGCAGCCTTAAACAAGTCTGGAATATGAATTCCTGCACGATGAGTTTAATGAAACGTTAGTGTTGGTGTGGAACACAAGAAGACCCAATTACAGCTTTCAGTGAAAGGTACTTCATGTCAATGAAGTCCTTACTTTATCTGATTTGATACGGTGAGAGCATGAGGCAATAACACACGAAACATGGAACAGCCAATCAAAAGTAATTAAGGTAAAGCAAATAAAGTAGATAGGAATTGATCTTTCACTGGTTATCTAGGTACTTTTTGTGGTAAAAATTTTTATTGATTTTTGTACGACTAGACATTTATCAGCCTTTCATGAGATATTAAAAAGGTGAATATTAACACTATATCTGTTGGCACTGACGTCATTTCGCCTGTCGAAGCTCCGTTTAAGAACTTGGGAGTTTGGCCAAGACAGCAATCTAGCAATGGACTTACATTACAAAGACATGCTCATTTGCATTCTACTATCTTTTTAATACTAGAGGGATCAGACGTTATCTTTCTAGAGATGCTACCGAGACACTGATCCACGCTTTTACCGCTTCTAGACTTGTAACAGTTTGTTTAATAGTACGCCTGAATATCAGCAACAGAAACTTCAAAGAATTCAGAACGCAACAGCGCGCCTCAGATTTCAAGAGAGATAGTATTGCCACATAACTCCACTATTACAGTCTCTGCATTGATTGTCAATTAAGCTAGCTTAATAAACGAAAATAAACACTTATAAGCAAAGTGTTTATTTTAAGATAGTATTGATTATCTTTAAAGCTATCCATGGCCTTGCCCCAGCAATACATCAGTGATCTGATTACAATTAAGGAAGCCACAAGATATAGTTTACGCTCAAATGACAGTTTATTGGTAGTACTTCCCAAAGGTAAATCGCTATCAACATTAGGGGAAAGGTCTTTTAGCACTTTGGAACGACCATCCCAAATACATGAGGGACTGTATTTGTATTAATACTTTTATATCTTCTAGTAAAACAAGCCTTTTTAAAACCGTTAATATGCATTTAATAATTGTACTTTTTTGTTATATATCAGATTTTAGATCATCATGTAACTTATTTAAATTATGGATATATTACTTTTAGAATACTTTACTCTTTGTTTATAAGACATTTTATTTTCCATTGTAAATTATTCAATACTTACATTTTTATTAATTTTCAACTAGTTGTAATGTGCATTTGAAAATCTCACAGATTGAAATTTGCGCAGTATAATTAAATTTGTAATTTGTATTTGCCTTGAACAATTTCAGTCACATTTGAAGAACTTGAGCAAGAATCTTGAAACATACCTGTCCACTTTAATGATATCTTAATCAAAACGATACTGTGAGGGAGTAACAAAAGAAACAGAAAGAAATTGAGTTTAGTATTTTTGATAGTATGTTCGAGCCGTCAAGTTTCGATCTCCAGCTGTTTTTTTTTTTCCAAACGAGAAAGTTAAGTGATCTAATGGTTTGGTGATCGAACTTTTGATCTGGAAGTCAGCGGTTTGAGCCTCAGGGTTTACTGCTGTCCCTTTGTTTTCCTAGGCATCAAACCTTTATCCACGTTGTCTCTTTTTACCTTTCCACGCTTGCTGGTGCATAACTGATACCAGCAAACGGTCAGGCAACCTAACGGCCCGATGCCAAAGTGTAACCTTGCGATGGACTTGTGTCACATGCAGGGAGAAAAAGCATGATGACCGCTTTAACCTACTTCATGTATTCTGGGTAAAGCCCCATCCGCTGTGGACTCTCTTTTCTCGTGTCATGTAAATATTGACGAACAAAGCATTTCTGTGTCATTTGTCATTTTGAGGCGGTCCATCTTTGTAAGGGTGAATGAAATTTTTGTACATTTTATCGCAACCTGACATCCTTTGGATACGCTTTTTTCTTATGGTCAATTTTGGCCCCTCTATTATATTGTAAAGAGATACGCTTTGATACACAATTCTTTTTCAGTTCATGTACATCTTATTTTATAATCATATTCTGATTTTGTTTTAAAACTTTCTTGAGCTAGAAATGAGAATGAACGATGCGACAACAAATGCCACGAACAGGAGATATCGCGCCATTCGTGTGGGACTATTTCGTTATATTTCTACTTCATCAAAAACTTGACAAATTTTAAAATTGTTTTTTGCAAAGCAGTGATGGCATACTAGGGACAGTGAGATTTCTTTTGGAAATAAATTGTAATGGTTGTTCAGTTAACGTTATATTGTTATTGGTATTTGTAGACACCTATGAGAAATGAGTTGCGTTATCGACAGGCGTTTCCGTTTGAGAGGTCACGCTGTACTGTGCTCAAACGACACTACCAGAAGGTACGCGGAAAGAAAAAAGCTCCTAACGTTAGGCTACCTTGTTACAAATCTGAAAACAGTAAATAGAAAATTGTTCCGACAAACAATTTGGCTACTGGAGTAAGAAATGAAGAACGAAAGGGGAGTTTAAGTAGGCCTCATAATCACTACAACTACATTTTTACTCTCTATTTTAAGAAAAAGACACGAATGTTCGAGCTGCAATTGGCAATGGCATCATTTATTGATTTACAATTCAGTTTTTTTGTGGATTGCGTTTATACCATTTCCAAATGGAGGCGAGCAAATTTTACAAATAGAAGCAGGTTTTCATAATTCATGATAAAGGTGCATATCCTCCTCCACAAAGTTTTGTTTGCATGATGTATCATGCAAAGGTATCAATTGCCAATAAATTATGGCAAGCTATATTCTCGTTATTACCTTCAAAGCTCATGGTTTAGTTTAATGTGTTTACTCACTGGCTCCTGTTAATGAAGTGAGGATTCAAAGAGGTCCCAGGTGCATCGCCCAGGATGCTATTGTCTTTTGCGACATGTACTTACAGCGCCCGACTTCAGGACGGGCGGCATAATAATTTGCATGTTCAGAACGTAGTTGGCTGTGATTGGCTAGCAGACTTAGGCTTTGGGAATACCTTTAGTCTCTCCACAATTTTGCTGCTGTCAAGTGAAAAATAGCGCTCTTATCAGGCTGCACTCCCTATTCAAACCTACTGAATAGAGAGATTCGTCAAAGAGTTCGGGAGAAAATAGAATAGGCTGTCTAAAAAAATGCTTTGGCCTGAATGTCTGCAGGTCTGTTTGTGTCCAGCGAGCATCACTGCGAGTCATGCGCCACTAGAGGTGCGCGAAAAATTAGGACTCGCGTCATTTCAATGCCTCGTTTGAGCGAATAAACGTTATATTGTTTGCGAAAATAATTATTCAAATTTGGATCCGTTTTGATCGATTAAAAGATATGAAAGGTAACTTTGATTTCAACTCATTCAGTAGCTAAAAATGTCTTTAGAGACATCATTTCAAGGGGAACGAGACACCCTCAAGGCTTCAACAAGTCACGACTAAGACACTTTTGAGTTGTAGTTTAAATGTAAGGACCGCTTAGCCATGTCTAATTGCGGTGACGAGCGTACTATTGTTTGCATAGAAGGAGTTTGGAATACGTTAGCATCCTCGCGGGAAATTCAAAGTCGTCCTGTTCTTTTGTTATGCAAGTGTTTCAGCAGAGAGGAACCTGAGGAATCAGCACAGGGGGCCCAGACAATCTGTTTGAAATTTGAAGGATTTGTATGGGAATATTACGAGCTTCGTATTTAAAGAAAAATATCGGGAGTAATGTTGATATTTTTCTTCAAAATAAACGTAAACTTACCTCAATTGTTGTGATTTGTCGTCCTTGTAGCCGTAAATGGCGAATTTTGGCGAATATTGGTGATTTTGAAGGTTTAGCGTTCGGCGTTTACCTGAGCGTAATAAGAGAAAGACAAGGGAGGAGATCTTCCCAGAACCGCTCCAGCGCCAAGCTGCTCCATTCTGATTGGATGCGGTCAATCAATGACATGTCAGACAATGAGCAGTCAGCGTGACCGTTTGAGGTCGGCACACGAAAATTTGCCACAGATCATTTGAACCACATAATTTTATGTGTTTTATTCGGCGGCTAGCGCTTGGTAATTTGGACGGATTTTCAAACGAATAGGCGAGAAGAATCCTTAACATCTCAGCTTTGCCTGGAGCTCGGTTTGGAAGCAAGGCGATACGAATTTCGGGGTGAATTTCGGCTTGGCGCTGGAGCGGTTCTGAGAAGATCTCCTCCCTTGTCTTTCTCTTATTACGCTCATGTAAACGCTGGACGCTAAACCTTCAAAATCGCCAATATTCGCCAAAATTCGCCATTTACGGCTACAAGGACGACAAATGACAACAATTGAGGTAAGTTTACTTTTATTTTGAAGAAAAATATCAACATTACCCCCGATATTTTGAATCTCCTAATATTCCCATACAAATCCTTCAAATTTCAAACAGATTGTCTGGGCTCCCTGTGGAATCAGTAGGAAAATTACGAAGTTGAATTTTTCAATCACTTTGAATCGTTCTTTTCTTCTGAAAATTGGCAGTGAGCATTTTTAGACGACAAAGAAACAGATCCATATGCTAACTCTGAAAAAGAGCGATCTTTCAATGAAAAACTCAGCTTCAAATTATTTCCCCATACAACAAACGCTTGATTTTTTTCAAGAAAAATTTCCAACAGGTTTCACTACTGGTATGAGCCCGGAAAAAAATCTTATTTTCGTCCTTAAGATCTTATTTAAAAAAGCCATATGTTAACTTAAACGAAACCAACGTAGTTAGCCCGCAAACTCGCCTAACGTGCGTGCTAGTGGCCGGTTTGAGGCCATTTTCTCTTTTGTCTGACCGTCTGGTACCCTGAATGGATTGTAATTTTCGCGCGGGCAACTTAAAAAGGTCCCGGATGTGTCACCTCATTCTGGGCGATGGATTTGGTATGAAATTTGTCACGGTTATCAAATGAATGCCTGAACTGTAAACAAAAGGCAGCATCGAGAATATTTAAATCATTGTAAGCTTATAGTGCGTTTTTAAAGCATGACTGTCCTAGGAGAAACTAAAGAAACTGACTTGGCTAGGGCTCCGAGTTCCAGTGTTGACCCTTGAAAGCCAAAAGGTAGACCAAAAAAATAACATTTAAGAGCGCGTGTCTACAACAATCGAACATCGAGCGGCAAACTTTAACATTTCCAAATCGCTCAAACGTGGGTCGTCAGTAGTCCATGTTGAGTTATTCAGCGCTAAGTGTTTCGTTTCTCGAATTCCTTTTTTTTTTCTTTTGGCAGAAATTAACGAGAATAATACTCATGGTTAGGCAACAGAAAATTCGGCTTGAAAATTAGCCTTTTTTAAGCAAACTGCTCGCTTAAAATTTAAAGCCAGAAGACATACATTTGTTATCGACTTATTTTACAACATTTGCTGAATTTATTTTGTTATTTGCATTAAGATTGAACATAATTAAGACACTAAAACAGACCTGAGAAAATCCTCCAATTTGTATATGGAAATGACTAGTCAACTTGGGAAAAAAAACCTACTACCATTTTTCAAATACAGCGGAATTCAAAATTTAAAATTACCAATAGATGGCCTTCCGACTGACATAAATTTTTTTTGGAGGGGGGGAAGGAGGAGGGGGGGGGCGGGGGATTACAGCGTGGTCTGTGACGGAATGCTCAAAAACTCCCAAAATCGCCAAATTCTACAGATTGCTTGACAGGCGTGACAGATGGTGCAAGTGTAGTTTTCGGCATATTTTTGCCCTAACTCGGTCCTGTTGTTGTTATTGGTGTCGATTTTTATTATTCTTTAGTTAAAGAAAATAATGCGCCGTTTGTTTTATCAAAGTTTTCCATTATTTCCGTGATAGTTTTATGCAGTGCAGAGTATTGTACATACTGTTGTTTCTTTCACTCGGATGATGTAGTATATGAGATAGTTTAGTTAATATATTGAGTTAAACTAAAATGAATGCTGATGCAAATCTTTCAGAAAGATGCCAGTTACAGATAATTCAAATTTTAAAGTTTAGGAGTTTTTGCATTATTCTCTTGATTCTTGATTATACTATTTTATTTTTCCGCTTCAGATTTCCCAAGGCCTATCTTTCGGGTTCTGCAAACACTGCGATGGCGTTTTTGTGCTCTTTTCAGAGTAGAAGCGGAACTTCCTGGTCGTATGATAGGTTAGACAAGAGCAAGAGTCTTGAAATAATTAGTTTACGCAATTGCTAAAAGGATATTACAGGTCATTGCTCCCACCTGTCATTTTCTGTAGTAAGCACAGAGCGAACTTATACTCGCTAGAGTTGGTGTTTTAAGTGACGAGGAGACTTCATCTCAAAAATTGGACACTATTTGCCCATATTACAGGCGTGAACTCGGGCTTGGCTGGCGGCGAAACTCTATCAAGTGCTGTGTACCGCAAACCATATCCAAACATGGAGCAAACAAAAAAGCAGATCGGGGTGTCTCGAAAGTGGTATCCGAACGAATCTTTAAGACGGCAGGAACGTTTGTCCCAGTTGGATCAGGTGAGTGAAGATTCAAAGGAAAACAATATTTATTTTAGAACTGAATACCTTTCTTATGACAGTCAGAGAAAATGCTAGACAAAAAGGTCACACGCCACTTAAAAGACATGCTTCATTTCAATAAACAACGGCTAGGAGTAATTTAAAGGCTGTGGCTTTTATTGAAAGATAAGATGTTTTCTCTTTAAACGTTGTTTACTGGCTAATACTTAATACTTAACCATAATTATTGACATCAGAATATATTTCTTGTCTAGAATGTAGAATACCCCGCAGTTCATTTGCATCTCATTGAATAACAATGGTGCCTATTGTTTTTCACCCCATTTTACAAAGGTTCTTACACGCCACGTGGGAGTTTCGGGGTATTCCTATTCTTTTAGAGAGTTTCTTCCTTCTTCTTCTTTTCTTCCTTCTTCTTCCTTCTAAAAAATTGCCTCAAACTTTTAAAATGTTTCAAGAAATGCCTTTCCTTATTTAACCACTAAAGATCTTTGTTTGGGAGGGGAGTTTATTTGAGCCCTCATCTCCCTGATTTCATCTTTTATATAATTTGGAATTCGCTTAAGGGTTTTTTTTTCTCATAAAGAAACGATACGCAGAGACTGCAATTTTCAATGCAAACGTTATTTGGATATGTTTGATTCGGACGTGCTGGGGGTATATTTGGTCTGAAAGTGACATTTGTGCTATTTGGATTGTTAGACATTTGTCGAGACTGCAGAAGGAGTGTTTTGGAAGGCCCAGTAGCTAGTGATGACGGTATTGCAAGTACTGGTATGGAGGAGGGAGCAGCATGCGCCACCCCCATAACAGCTGTAGAGTCACTCTTACGTACATTTGCCAGTGTTACCTTGTTATGGACAATAATCCAAAAATAACTGTAGTTATATAAAATAAGTCAGCGTACCAGAAATTGTTGTCGTTTTATTTGTACTAAAAAGCATATTTTATTATTATTTTTGGCATTAAGTGGATCCTGACAACGAAATGTGTTATGCAACACCAGCTTTTCTTTTTACGCCAGAAACACCAGACAGTATGTATAAACCACCAGAGAGCTCAGCCGATTGTAGTGACCAGACCACACCCTCAGGTACCAGTAGAGACAAACTGAATGAATTATTATCGAGCAGAGATATCAGTCCCATGAGATCTAAACTAAATACAGCGTGGCATTTAACGAAATAGAGGACCAAGCGCCATTACACTAGGAAAGTGCGCCAAGCCGTCCATGCAGTAATCGAAGAAATTGCACCAGGGGAGGGAGGCCTTAGTGTCATCAAGGGGTATAGCACTTCAGTTCCCACTTGACACAGAAGATCATGCGGACACGACACTCATTGAGGCCCTCATTGAATGCTACAGCAATGCGGACCACATGTCGACAAATCCTCTTTATTTTGGCTGACAAAGTTATTTTTTAAGGTGCTAAAGAGATGGATCCCCGACCTGACACGCTATAGATTCAGCATTGCCAGACACCACCAGCTCCTCCATGGGCGTGGAGCTGTGATGCCGACTGTGCAGCACGCACGAATATATGTGGCGCCAGGACAACTGAGCCACTTTTTTAAACGTTATTACAGTTACCAGTATGCACATCATCCAGGACCTCCTGTTTGGAGAAAGAAAAGTGAAGTTATCCTCTAATGAGGAATTGACTATACCGATCGTCATAAAAACTGTCATTCTGGCACAGATCATTTCGCAGTACGTGGAACTATGCAGTGAGGAAGGCTTCAAACCGATGGGACGCAGTACTCTCTACAGAGTCCTGCGTGTCTACTTGACCTCTGTTCGGAAATCTTTGCAGGGCCTAGACTATGCCGCTGCGCAGGGGGCCAAGGCATTCGAGGAGTTGGAATTTGCCGCTGAAAAAATAGGTGTTAACTTCGAGCTGGGACTGTCTTGGGCCAAAGGAAAAAAAAGAGCGGCTAAAAGTAGCGAAGCGTTACCTCAAGGGAGATTTCAAGAAAATTCTTTTGCGATAGTGGTTTTAAGATGTAAAGTCAAGATAAGAGACTTGACATATGCAGTATTATATTTAACAAAACCAGGACTTAGTAGAAAAGAATTTGAACAGCTGATTTTTATTTAATACAACATTGGCTTCCTATGATATGATTTTTATTTACTTATGTTACTGTAGTCCTGACAAAACATTTACCAGCTGTGTGAAAAGGCCGGACAAAAGAAAAAAAGGCAGTGTATCAAAGGCAGGACTTAGTTAAGGAAAAAGTTCACCAATCGATAGAATATTTCCTTGTTTGATTTCATTCTCAGGTTCACGTTTCCGAGAGCGCTACTGTCCCTGATCACTGTAAAGCATACGTTCTCAGTGATTCTGACGATCCAGAAAACACTTCGACTTATGACCACCATCCTAGCGACAGCTGTGACTGGTGTCTGCCTCGTTCGCCCGTGGTGAGAGAGATTGAGGAAGGTTCAGAGAGAGCCGGTTGCTCGGACATCGAAAAAGAAGAACTGAAGTTCGTTATCGCACAGACCAAACAGAGTATTGAGTCCTGGAAAGCCCATCTACTGCGGTCTACCAACCAGGATGAATGCAGACTAGACGTCTTGCGTGGCCTCAGTGCCTCTTCCATTCTGTTATTGCTTGACTGGGCTATGAAATTTTTACCCTGAAAGTTCCGAGAAAGCCAATGTGATTGGAACAGTTAAAGAGGAAAACCGTGGCATATAGCAGTGGCGATTAGAAACAGCAATGGTGAAATGGAGATAATGACTTCGTCCATGTGTTTAAGAGTGCTACCTCTGAAGACAGTGTTAGCCGTACATGCTGATGTAATCAATCAGCTCAAGACTGTTATGTCAGAACTGCGACAATCTATATTCGAAACGATAATGCTGGATGTTATCATTGCGCACAGACCCTGGTCACAGGCCTTACGATTGCCAAAAGTCACGGCCCTCAGATCTCACGGATTGATTTCTCTGAGACACAAGGTGGGAGAGGCGCGAACGTTCGCAAGGCAGCCAAGTTTAAGTCACACATGGTGGTATACCTGAACTCCGGACACGACTTCCAGACCGCTACACAGATGCAGGAAGCCACCAAGAATTTTTTTTGGGGGGGGGAGAGGAGTGCGTGGGGTGTGCGTCAGGGTGTGCAGTTCTCCCGGCGATCCAAGAACATCCACAAGTGGGAAAATGGTGAGCTATATAAACAACCTCTTCTATTGCGATGGAGGAATAAGAAAGTGGAAAGCCTACAACACTGGCCCTGGGAAACTAATACCGTGGACAAAGTTCGATGAACCAAAAGAGTCAGAGCTGCCGACGATGGAGGTCAGGCCCTCCATCAACCTGAATGCCAGTACTAGCTTTGTACCCGTACGTCCCAGACAAACCAGCGGCCAGCATCCAGCGACAGAGACAGACGAAAGTTTCGACAGTGATGCCATATCCACTGTCAACAGTTCCCGACTTTTTACGTGCCCGGAAGAGCGATGCGTCAAGACGTTTAGGCGGCACTTATCCCTTGTAAGACACCTGGACTGCAGAACGCACAAAAGTACTCTAGAGCAAGAAACACTGTATGATAAGGCCA
>Ga0126336_10001057_pt1 | contig 13431 bp, 6 predicted proteins | sample SidCmetagenome_FD_92530 | JGI IMG/M metagenome (GOLD analysis project Ga0126336, IMG submission 92530) | Coral microbial communities from El Islote,Puerto Morelos, Mexico - Siderastrea C C metagenome | ecosystem: Host-associated > Invertebrates > Cnidaria > Coral | place: El Islote,Puerto...
CCATCTCGCACCATGCCAAGGCTGGATCGAGACGAGGACTTTTGGTTGGCTCGGAGGCGGGACGGGACGGGACAAACAATAGCAGGCCTATTTAGGACCCTCGATAGGTTGAAAAGAAGTCCACCTTGTTGTGGTGGAAGGGCTTGTGTGCTCCTCGCATCCGGCCAGAGAACAGTGGCGACAGGAGTTCTAGCGCTCCTGGTAGGGTCACTTATGGTGGCAGGGGGAGGAAGGAGACCATTCACAGCCATGGGTTCAATAGACCTAAGTCTCTTTCCGGCTGGCTGCCGGGAGCTAACAACTCTTACTGGGCCTATCACCTTGTTATTAAAACGAACACAATCCTACAAGATGATCTACCCTTATCGAGGCAACCCTCTTGTGAAAAAGGAGCACTCGTGCCCAATCTCATTCCCTCACTCTGATTTTAAGCTTAGTCAAGTGGCCGGGATATTTTCGGGCGTGATCATGTCATTGATGTGTTTTGCGTCTTGCTTCGCTATGCTCTAGAAAAACGTAGGCCGTGCTCTGATCTCGAACTTCAACCATCCTCCTTCCAACCATTTTCCTTTCCACTTTCCTTGTTTTCAGGAAAAGTCGAAAGGATTCAGTCCGTTCTCGTAAAGTCACCATGAAATCATCTCTCTGACGCTATATGAGAGCAAATGAAAACGCCTTTTGTGGACAAGCGGTGGACACGAATATTTAGCTATAAGAACGAAAACACTTTTGAAAACGCCTTAAAGCCTTAAAAAAAAGGAGACACAGTGAGACGCAAGTTGGAAACTGCCGTCGACGTGTGAGTCTGTTTGGCTGCTACTTTTGCGTGCTTGAGATAATTTGCACTTAGCGCTTAGCTTTGATGAAGTCCAACTCCCACGCAAGTTTGCCCGAGTTCTCCACCTTTTGCCCACCAGCGACCAAACGCAACGTACACACAAGGCTGCATTGAAATTAGTGCCTTTTTGCCACCCAAATGCATGTTTTCTTTGCAACTTGCGAGTCTGTCTGGCCACCTATAGCAATTTTGTCTACACAACTTAGCATTTCTAAGCTTGCGTTTAGTTGCGAGTCCGTTTGGCCAGGCACAAGAGGCAACGTTGGTGGCGCCATTACGTGCAATCGCTGCACCGCCGGTCAGTCACACGCCACCCCTGAAATGGTTGCACGCAATGTGGCCGAAGTTGGGGTAAACATATCCTAGAATTTGATTTGCGTTCATATTGGACCTTGTGTCCGAGCATTGGTGTGTACGGGGCCCAAAGGTGCGTTTACACTACAGCAAAGCTGGGTAACATATTTATCCCCGTTTAAGATGCATGACATTTTTTATTCCATGGGTACGAACCCGTGTTTTTTTTTTTTCGCATTTGAGGTCATGGTCGCCTATGCTCCAAAGCAAAAATAAAGACTGTCATTCTTGCGGCGGTCCTGGAGCGCTGTGTAAACGCTTCTCCGGATCCTATGTCATAATGTACGTGCGCTCTCACGAAAACTGAACACCTGACACCGTAAAATGTGGTGTACGCAGCATGTTCCAAATCGGTCCTAAGGGTACTTTTTATCCTATCAATATCCAAATTTACTGGTTTAAATGGCCAAAAATGTTCAGTCCGTACCACTTTTTTACTTAGCAGATCCAGACCCAAGTTTTCTGTGGCACTACGCCTTTTAAGAGCCGTTTACATTTTGTCTTGATATGAAAGGTGAGTGTAAAGTAATGCCAAGACACTTGTTCCTCAAGCTTGCGTCGGATTGGTTCGTTGTACAAGATGCAATCAAGCGTACAATTTGACAACTGTTCACAAACACGTACAAAAAGTTTACGTTTATTAATAGGAACCTATTCAACGGTATCGTTATGTAACGATAAGGGATTATTAATTGTAAATTTTATGAACAAAACTGACGAACAATCACCCGGTAATAATTTGATAATAAACTGACACTATACATGCCTACCGCTGAGTAAGTTAAGGATAGATAGGGTAGATATTGTGCCTTGCCGCTCGCTATAGCTGTGGGAAAGGCCGAGGACCACTATTCAGTGCTTCTGAATTAAGCCAGCGCACTATCATGTCTTTTTTCTGGATAGATGGGTCCTCCTCGGAGTCCGCATAGCCCAGTTCATGACATTAAAGTGCCTCTTGAGTCAAGCATTTTCTGCCGAGAATCTGCCCAGAATAGTTCAAGTTGATGTTCTCGTTTTTTGTAACAAAACCGCGCGAACTTGTAGAATTGTTGTTGTTTGTCAAACCAGATAAAGGTCTTTGTTGTGGGTCGCTTTCTGTGATGTGCGTAGCTCTCACAGAGGCGCGACCAGTTGACCATCTTTCACGAATCTTGTTTTGATGTAAAGAGGCGTTTAGTTGTAATTTGCTTGTACTCCACTGTTTCATGAGTGCTTCGCTGTTTTCTCCTCGCAGTGAAAGAGTGTGGACCCTGGGTTTCATGGACAGCTTTGGTAATGCATCCTTAATCGGTGGTAACTCCGCCGGAGCACTTGTGCGCCTTGGCTGAGCTCGAGCTTCATTCCAGACTAGTTTTGTGTCGTTCTCAGTACTGTCTTGTACTGAATTTTTCTGGTCACCATCTCTCTTGAGTAATCCATACGACAAATCGATCCTTTTCGTCAACAAGGTTTGTTTTGCAGATGCACGGCTTGGCCATTTGTTATCCATCATAGCCAGAAGGCTGATCTTGGGCTATCCTTTATCTTAACCTCAATTTTGGAAAAGACAGAACAACTCGGAGAGAAATCTCGTTGCTGGAAAATGCACGATCGATGCAGCCACAGGAACGTAGTTAGCCCTCAAAGCGGCTTTTCGATCAGATGAATAACAATCTTTTAAAGATGTGTTTGTTTAGTACAGCCGCTTAAAGTCCTTCGGCTATTGAATTGTACATAAAACAATTACCTTCTGTACACAAAAAGAATAAAGCTTTTTACTTTAAGATGTACTTAACATTCCCATTAATGAACACTCTTTTTCGTTATGTTTGCCTGCACGAATAACTTGAAATGCTTGATTTGTAAGGAATTGCAATCGCATTTGCACTTAACTGTTAAGCATTTTCTTACTTAGCTGTATTAATGAAAGAAAACTGTTTTGCTGTCTTCGTTAATAAATCTGATGTATACCCTTTGTACTTAAATTGTACAAACAAGTACAGTACAATTGTTAAGTTATGAGGAAAAAGCGTTTCAGTCCTCAACATCAAGGTGCCCACGAACAGGCATTAAAGTTCTTACATATAAATTTGAGCTTTCGTGGATAAATCTGTTAAGAGTTTTATCTTTTTGTAATGCACAAACGGTCTGAAAAGTCGCTCTATTCAATTGTATGCAAATAACATATCCTCCGGGAAATTAAAAAACATGCCAATTACAAAACGCTTTTTAAAAGCAACCTTTTTGATATCAGCAATGCCCAAAAGTGGTTTTCTGTCCGTTTGCCTTGTTATTCTGTTGCCTTTGGCATATTTAAAACCTGGACAAAATGATTTATACCGTGTTTGAGTGTACTTTAAAACTTTTCCGTCGCGCATAATTGAATTTTATTGTTTTGTGTTTGTACAGTGAAGGAACGAAAACGTTATGAAACTTTTAATTTATTAGTTCTAGTGTTAAACAATATCAGAAGTATGTAAACACAATGAGATAATAACATTAGAACTAAATACTAACAGGTTAACGGGGTGTAAACCAAAACAATTCACAAACCACAAAGCTGCCGCTTTAAGTTGTGTTTTATAAACTAACAGGATACATTCTTTTCTGTTATTCTTATCGCGTTTAGCGCTATCAGACCAAGTATGAACGTCCTTAAAGAATGCATTTTCCCTATATTGAGTAAACGAAACACTTTCCCAAAGAAAGCAGGTTTGTAACGCATTTGGTTTTTTTCCACTGTTCACCTCCCAACGAAGCAGGGGTCGCCCCTTGCGATTTTTTGCCTACTTATCAGAAAACAAATAGCTTTTTGGGGCTGGCTATATACCGGTATTTGTTTGTATGGTATGTAATTAAACAATTATTTACTTCAGTGTCGGCGAACATTTACGTGGTGGAGCGGATATTTTACCTCCACGTCGTTAAATAATTGTACTGAACGGAAAAAAACTTGAGATATAAATTTTAAAGATACTGAAACTTAACATCTGATAACTCTTGTCGAAAAAAGTAGTCCAATATATATTTCGTAGGGATTACTTTTTCGCTTAAATCGTGCGTATATTCCAGTTAAAAACTCAGTAAGGTGTTTGTTGCGTCGTCTGAATGCAATTAATTATTTGCCTCTCGAAACATAGCAGAGGAAAGAAACCGTCACCGAAGGCTTCTAAAATAAACCTGAAGTTGGCTTTAAACAAAGCAAACGAAATACTGAAGCGTTTTTGTGTCTAGTAGATTAGCTGAGCTAGAAATTATACGTAATAGTCACTGGTGTGAAGGAAACAACGTTACGCAACTATCGGTAGCATGCGCTCTGCTCTCATCGCTACCAAATCCCATGAGATAGCAGCGAAAAACGGTGACAGTTTGCACGGGTGATTTGAAGTCAAACTAAAAATCTCTGTAAAAATCGGCTGTCAAATCGTATGAAAATCCCCCGTATAACCGGCCGTTGGAACGGTCTAGGCATAGACACAAAAAGAAAGGGGCAGTCGAGTACCCGATCTAGCCGAAATCACTTTTTTGTTGTTCCATCACATCCTATTTAGGCAGTTTCTAACAGATTAAAGAAAAGAAGATAGTTATGTGTTGGACACGTTCCTTTTTTACCATTTCAGAAAGGGAACACTCGGAATAGACGTTACTCTTGTTCCATTCTTTTTGCTTTCAATGGGAGATACTATTAGAGTTTGAGTAGCCACGCGAGCCAATCAGAGAGCTCAAAAAAACCTTCGTGGTATATACTAAAGCTGCCTACTCTCTTCCCGGAATAACGACCAATCAAACCGCCGTACGCTTAGTTCTAGAACTAAGCTCTCTGAAGCCTTTCTCACAAAGATTTTCTCCCTTTTGACTTAAAATTCCCCAAATTAATGCGACTACCAATGCTGGATTTCCCTTTGTTCTTTCTGAGCTTCCAATATTAGGGAAGCTTCACGAGTAAAATAACGTAAGGACACAGACCAATCAAGTCGAACCAGAATAACAATATTTTTTGTTAAGCTTCCGTAAGTAGAAAAAATAATTAAAGAACCCGCTGTTGATCCAGTAATGACTGAACAAGGATATAACATGAACGTTTCTGTTAGCGAGTATGTTCGTTATATCAACGACTTGAACCCCCGCTTACTCTCTCGAGCCAACTCTAACCAAGGCATGCAATTTCCTCCGCTAAACTTGTCTTCGAGTAGTCGTGGAAACTCCTCTCCTCCGCGGAAACGTGAGGCGGAACAGGAAAAGAGGAACAGTGGGCATTGTCAGATCCAGCCTTTCTCATAAGGAAGGGATCGCAGTTAAAAATAAGGGGGGGGGAAATGTGGTTGGGAAGGGGGGTGGTATGAGGTGAAAACGTTTAAAGGTTTCATATTAGAAAAAACAAAAAGCAAGGAAACAAACCAAAAAAAGCATTGGGGGTTCCCCCTAGGCCTTCCCCTTTACACATCTGCCACTATCTTCTCTTCCTCTCCTGTTTCGTCTCCATTCTCCATCCGTCCTTTCCTGTGTGTTCTGCTTTTGTTCGATGCCCTTTGAAAGTAAGGATTGTCTCCTGCTGTCAGTCTATCACAAAGAAACAAGAAATGTCTCAATCGTAAAGAAACAGTAGAAACATCTCAATCGTTTTTCATTTTCTTTTTCCCGTGAACATGTCTTATGTAGACGACAAATAGCAAACTGGCGAATCCCATTCCGGTGCAGGCTCGAACCACGTCATTAACTGGAAATGGTAAAGGTGTGTCAGCCACAAACACCATGAACTCGTCTGTAAGGACACAGAACGTGTAGTTCTCTTGCACAACTCGAGCACGAAAGTGGTACAATCCCGAGCCTTCAAACTGAACAGAACTGTTAAGGTCTTGCATTAGTACCTTGGCAGAAACATCCGAGAAAGTTAAGTCGCTTGGTGAAAGTATTGTGAAATCTTTCCTTTGGTTCAGTTCTTCAAGATAAAATGGAAAGATCAGAGGTTGCGCCTCTCTTCCGTCTTGTAAAATAACGAAACGCGGAGTGAGAGTTTCGCTGAACATCATACGATACACAGTGTCTATGCAGTCGGAATGCTTAACAAGAGATGATCCTCTCATTTGATCAGTGCAGCCACATTCGGAGCGATACGTCTTCCCCTTGCACTGTTTATAACGCAGTGAGTTTCGTGTGACGGCATAGGTGGTTTTATAAAGGGGTTTCTCTGGGTCAACATTGTACGTATTCTCCGACGTAGGTATGGCCTTACCTCTAGGGGAAGGCGCTCTGTAATTGAAGGGCAATTTCAGGTTCCTTACAATACCTTTGGAATCAGTCACTTCGCCATTTAAAAATTCATTCAGAGAGAACAACAGGGGGTATGAGAATCGCAGCTTTTTAGTTGGTGGGCAGCCTCCGTGCACGGTGTAGGATGCCTCTTTGCATAACAGAGACGCGGTCTGATGTAATCTCACAGAAACCGATGATATTCCGCTTATGAAGGGTCTTTTAGTTAGAGTCATATACAAAGTGTGGTTCATGTTGTAGAAATGATAATACGACTCTACATGGAACAGAAGGGTGTTGCCAATGTACAGTCGTAAGAAAGGTTCTGTGGGGTTCTCATCGGTGATCCCTTTGCTGATGGCGCGGAGGGTGAAGGAGAGTTTCTCACTGGAATCCAGGTGGTAAAGCTCAAGTCTACTAGGCGGGTCTTCAACAAGAAAATGCCGACACTCGTCCTCTGCTAGCCACCAGCCATGAAGCTTAGGGATTGGAATATAAGAGAAGTAAGAATCACTGCTGACATGCGCATTGTAAATACCCCAACTGTCTGTGTAATTTCCTGGTATAAAGGTGTCAGACTTTATTACGGCAACCGAGGGACTGATTACAGATGTGACTACACCCCATCCGTGCACGTGTTTGATAACATCTCCAACCATCTCGCTAGAAAACGCAAATGGTCCGAGACCACTGACTATTTCAGCCAAACCGCTGCCATTGTCGTTTTGGCGTACATGAAGTACTGCGGAGCCCACTGGTCGAAACGCATGAAAAGGTCGAAGATCTATAAGAAACCAGGTTCCTTCTTCGAAGACTCCGAAATAAGCATTAAAAATGTTCCACGTTGCAGGCAGCCTACCAGTGGCAGAAGAGATGCTGCCACAAGCTGTTATAATAAGACTGATTCCACTAGATAGTCGAACTGTCTTGCCAATGTCTTCACCTCCCCAGCCCGAATCATTCAGTAAATTTTGCAATTGTAAATCAGCATGTATACCTGTAATGTTGACTTGGAGGGTATAATGAAGAGCAGGGGAGTCTGATTTGTCCACAAGCGGGATTGGTGCTATGATGAGACCAGTGACACGGGCACTAAAATCACGTGTGTCCGTACTTTCTTCTACTTCAGTTATCATGACGGAACCGCCATTCCTTGTTTGCAAGACACGCCCAACATCCCTCCCGTGGAACGACTCAGAGCAACCGATAATGTCTGAGAAAAAGGCGTCGCCACAGAAAGCATAAAATTCTACTTCTCTTTCAGAGACAAAGGTAGCAAGAAGTGGTCTGAAAAGGGCAATCCTATCTGCTTTGATCCGTAAACTTAAATCAATGCTGTAGGTCCAAAAGTCAAGCGAATTGGAGGTGTTCTGTATGCAGATTATGTTGACGGACTTCTGGTGCTGGAAGCTGGCGATCTTGAAGGAGCAGCTGGAATTTGAGCTTGCTGGTTCAATCTGACTAACTCGCGGGATTCCCGACCAGCCGCTGTACACAGCACCAAGAATTGTAACCAAAACAAAAGCGTCTCCTAAAGAGTTAGCAAACAGTGATGACACCGAGTCACCTCTCAGGTGCCTGTCTAGGACTGTGTTGAACGAGTTCCCTCCATCAAGTGAGAGCCACACCTGTAAGTAAGTATACCGTATTTTCTCGATTACACGCCGGGCCCCGAATAAACGCCGGGTATAAAAGAGGGAATTGTAAATAAGCCCCTCAGACGTTTATTTGTTGTATAATAAACTTAAGATTTAAGGGAAAGATACACGGCTGCCAAGAAAAACGAATAGTAACCCTTTCTTAAAAAATGGCGGGCTCAAATAAACTGCTTCTTCAAATAAACGCTGGGTCCACCATGCCAAGTTTGAAATAAACGCCGGGGGCGTTAATTGAGAAAATACGGTAAATACAATACAATGCAATACAAAACCTTTATTTAAACGCGATGTAATTCAAAGCTTATAGCTTGAGGGGTCGTGTATAAATAATGATTAAATATAAAATATCAAGTAAATATAAGAGAATAGACAAGACTTAGTAAAAACTATATACACAGATGTATAGTGATATCAAAACACTAAAAAGTATGTACAAAAGAGTAAAATCACTTCCACTAAAAACGCTATAAAGCTTCTCACTAGACTGAGGCACAGATGTCCCACACGGATGAAACTTAAATGAGTTTCTGCAGCATAAAGCAACTAGGAGCCACCTCCAGATGGGATGCTATTTTATCACAGGGTATAGTAACCTTTGCAAATCTTGTTTTAAAGAGACAAAGCTACTATGGCCTAAAAAAATCAGTGTTTGTTGATATCTGTTTAATATAAATAACGTGAAGTTTTTTAGGCGACAGGGAGTTCAGTAAAGAAAGCCAGTCGTGGCTTGAGTTGAAAACTAATCGTTGGAGAGTGCGTGTTGTACTTTTTTTTTGTCAGAACAACATGAAGTTTCTTTGTTTACCGAATGTCGTAAGTGGCATTTTAATGGCGAAAGCTTGAAACGCTCTACTGTATAATCAAGATGGTAAGTTACGATCGAACAAACAGTCTCTGTTGTGTGTATGTGTGTGTTTTCGTCACAGCATACCGTATATTGATGCTATACATTTTCATTGAGTAGATTACCGACTGCTTTATGCGGCGGAAAATGAAAGCTCTGCAACAAAAACACTTCTGATGACTAGTGAATGGAATCAATGTTAAATCAATGAACTGAACTGAATGAATGAATGAATGAATGAATGAATGAATGAATGAATGAATGAATGAATGAATGAATGAGTGAGTGAGTGAGTGAGTGAGAGAGTGAGTGAGTGAGGGAGGGAGGGAGGGAGGGAGTGAGTGAGTGAGTGAGTGAATGAATGAATGAATGAATGAATGAATGAATGAATGAATGAATGAATAAATGAAAGAACGGAGGAAGGAAGGAAGGAAGGAAGGAAAGAAGGAAGGAAGGAAGGAAGGAAGGAAGGAAGGAAGAAGGAAGGAAGGAAGGAAGGAAGGAAGGAGGGAATGAATGAATGAATGAATGAATGAATGAATGAATGAATGAATGAATGAATGAATGAATGAATGAATGAATGAATGAATGTGTGAGTGAGTAATAGTAACACTAACAAGAATGTCTAAGAAAGCAACTACTTGCCTACCTGCGCTCCATAAACGAAGATTACATGAGTGTGAGCGTGAAACGTAATCCTTGTGAAGGTTACATTCTGAGGGAATCGAAAAACTGGTTGCAGCAGCTGGGATGCCTGTAAATCAAGCACTGCTACCAAGGAACGATCCTGTTATCACAGAGAGTGTATCACATAAGACCAACTGAATAAATTAACAGCTTTCCTTTCTCGCCAATATTTTCTCTCCTTAAACTTAAAAGCTTTTATGTAGCCAGATTCTCAATAGAAAGAAAGGTATCTGTTATGCTTTGAGGGCCGTTTGAGCTACCACCTGCTCCCCCGTCCACCTCCGCTTTCCCTCTACAACACTGGTAGCCCCTCTGAAGTCAGTTTTTAACGGCTGTTACACTGTTGGCAGCTAACAGAGTAACAGGAGCTAATTTAGTAAAATAGATGCTGTGAAATATGAGATAAGAACCTACGGGAAAAATTATAAAACTATATATATAAGTAGAAACTACTAATCTTGTTTTCGATATTTTTAATTTAGGGAGGTGGGATTCAGAATCAATTAGACTCCTCTTATTCAGTAGTTAGTGGAAGTTAGCTTTCGCAAGGGCTGTTGGAACCTAAGTCACTTACAAACTTGGGCCCCCTGGTTTCAAACTACTCACTACACTACGAACCTCCTTGGGCTCTTTCATAAGCAAAACCACTGTGTTTCTTTGAATGTCCCAAGCCACATCAAGCACTAGCAAATCCTTCAGCGATTCGGGGAAATCAAACGAAGACCATTTCTCAAATGGAGGTTCACTTGTTAGGAGAAGAGAACGTTCCTCGCCAACGCTTGTATATGTATAAATCAAATATGTCACGTGTTTTCTGATTGGCACTTCGTGCCCGTCGCATTGAGCAGTGTGGTGTAGTTTAATCCTTTCGCGCTTCACTGTTCCCGCTTTGAATACTTGATCAAGTGTTGTATGGATGTTAGTCACCAGGTGAAACTTCACCTTGAAACACAAAAAAAGCGGTTTGTTATATTTATTTACTTTGCACCTTTACTAGTTGTCCATCTTTACATAAGTAATTTAACATCGGTAACAGTCTGAAAACTTCAAATTTAAGGCAAAAAAAAAACAACAAATTTACGTAAAAACGAACGTTTTTGACTATTAAAGCGTTGTAACACGAACGATTTCACAGTTCAGTGACCACTTTTCTCGCCAAAAGAAAAATCAATATGCAAACCAAACGAAGCTACTCTCTGAGTGAAAATTGACTGTTACTCAATTTGGCCAGGACTTGCAATAACTAACGTCCACTGTTCAGTGACGAAGGAGGACCTGATCAAGTTGAATCACAAGTCGATGAAAGTTGGACACTTTGTCCTCTTTCCGTTCAGTTTGGCAAGGACTTGACATCCCAGTAGCTTGCGAAACTGCCTTTTTTTTCTTAAGTTTCACGGAAAGCTTGATCGATTTTTTCTTTCTGAAACATTTCTACAAGGGGCGCGAGTGGCATGGAAGTCGAACAGTCGAGATGTACAGGTTAGTTTACCGACACACATTTATCCTATTCTTTAGCCTAGAAAACTTCGCGAGAAGACGAAGAACAAAGAGCATGACCACAAGAAAATGATCGGTAACTAAAGGTCAAAGGTTTCCATTAGAATGATCAACGTTGGGTTTTTTTTTTCACTCAGTTTAAAGCATAACATGACTAAAGCTCTTACTCTGCATTTTCAAACGGTGGAGTGCATTTCGAGTATAAAATGAAAACATCAGGAACTGAAGCGTTATTTATGTGGCGAAATAACTCTGACTCTGGATAACAAATAGAGACAATTTAAAAGGTAGTAAGTTTTGACTTTTTCTTAGTCTTTGCTCGCCTTTACCAGACATTTCGAGTGACCGTATTAAAGGAGTAAAATTATAAAGGAAATAACAGTTTGGGAGTCCAAAAACAGTAAGTAATCGGGAATTAACGAGGTGGTCGGATTAGCGCCGTTTTTCAGACAAGTAAACATTGATGACTGAGGTTTTGTTTGGGCCACAAAAAAGTTGTCGTTATGATGCGGTGGTCAGTAATCACGGGATGGTGATAAGGTGGTGCCAGTTTCACTGTACATGATAGGATTAATATGCTGGCTTACCTTAGTTTTATTTGTTCCTGTCGCAGCCTCGACAATTGAATCCGATCTTATCAGACCGTTTGTTGTTACCAGTAAAATGTAATTGTCCACCACTGTAAAGTCCAGAATTGATAGTTTATCACAGCTTGCGAATGAGGTTTCCTTGCAGATAGAGTACGAGTCTGGCTGACCAGGAGAACGATGAAGAAGATCATACCAGTGAGTGCTATTTGAGATAAAACTTCCATGGGTGACTGCCAAATAATTTCCTGAAGAGAGCAAAGCAAATTTTTAAAATTGATATTTATGTATTCATCCATCCACCCGTTGATCCATATGGATGCTTTGTTTCTCATAGCCCGAACCACCCTAGAGTACCTCTTATAACAAAAATTGTTCTAGAGCTGTCTTCAAATACCTTTAAAATGACTCAGTGCAAAAATTTCGCTGAGTGTTTTTTTTTTTCAGTCGTCTTTTTTCCTGACAATCTTGACAGACTGACTCACTTTCACTAAAGGGAAGGGAGTGGGAAACAAAATATTTTATTGAGATAAAATATTTTGTCATGTCATGTAGTAGGTATTAGAACGAACAAGCCAGGGTACCCTGAGCTGGTACTGGTTGTTCAAGCGGCTGTCTTAACCTTATAAGTTTGGTTCAATGGACAGAGTTTTATCCATGGGATAAAATTATCCGCATTGAACCTATCCTCATAATCTGTTAACGGCAGTTTGATTGACCGCACATTTTACTGCAGTGGCGGATCCAAAGGAGAGCCCGGGGGGGCCGACACACCCTCCTTTTGTTAGATTTAAATAAGGTTCGAAGACGGCAAACATTTAAGTCCTGAAACATCTTTTTTTCAGGCGTATTCTACTCTGCATCCTCACTGTCAGACACGAACTTCTGGACTCGCCATTGTCTTGTAACAAATCCATGACTGTACAAGAATAGGGTGTCATCTAACATAGAAACTGAGGATTGAAGATTAAAGATTGAAATAAATTCTAATGTTTCCAGATGATAATGATTTGTTTTTTCAAATTCTCGAAATTTTTCTTTTTTAAGAGTTACAAGCGTAATTATTAGCAGAAACTCAGATGAGTTTCTGGTATTAGCTAACAAAATCCCTGTAAGTCCTTACCAAAAACCATGAATTTTATGACAAAACAAAATATTTTGAAAAGATGAAAATCTGACTGACTGTACAATTCTGTATGTTGACGTTTACTCTATAAGCTTTCACACTCAAGCCTACCTGTAAATGATTCTTTGCTCTCAAAAATAGGAACCAAAAGAGCTATTCCTGGAGAGCAAGGATGCTGCCAAAATATGACGTCTTTCGGCGCTGAAAGATCGATAAATTCGTCTAAAACGTCGCCAAGTTGAACGGAAAGTAAAGGTTCAATATCCGGGAAAACAACAGTGCCCCAAGTTTCAAATAAATTCAGGCCTTGCCCGAGTTCGACTTTGTACGTCCAAGGTATTTTGCCGTTGCTTTCTCCGTCGCAATGTTCGAGTAGTTCATGTTTTGAAATGTTGGAAGTCCAGTAAATGTTTTCGTCTTCGACGAGTTCTTCAACGTTATACGACTTTGACCAGTCTAAAGTGATGAATGTGACCGAAGGAGACATTCCTTGCTCAGAATATTGCTTTACTAACGCATTTCGAGTTTGTGGGGTATCCCAGCTTCGATTCCTCAACTGGCAACGAATGGCTAAAGACGCGTCGTTAAAATACAGCAAGTTGTGAGGTTCA
>Ga0126336_10001058_pt1 | contig 13424 bp, 6 predicted proteins | sample SidCmetagenome_FD_92530 | JGI IMG/M metagenome (GOLD analysis project Ga0126336, IMG submission 92530) | Coral microbial communities from El Islote,Puerto Morelos, Mexico - Siderastrea C C metagenome | ecosystem: Host-associated > Invertebrates > Cnidaria > Coral | place: El Islote,Puerto...
CAGCACAGCACAGCACAGCACAGCACAGGACAACACAGCACAGCACAGCACAGCACAGCACAGCACAGCACAACACAGCACAGCAAAGCACAGCACAGCACAACACAACACAGCACAGCAAAGCACAGCACAGCACAGCACAGCACAGCACAGCACAGCACAGCACAACACAGCACAGCACAGCAGCACAGCACAGCACGGCACAGGACAACACAGCACAGCACAACACAGCACAGCACAACACAGCACAGCATAGCATGACATTTTACTGATTCAGGATACGAAATTAAGACTAGTTCCCCTGGACGTGGGGGTAGTCCCCTATATCAGCTTAACAGGTTGATACAGTTTAGTTTGGGTATGATATATAGAGCCGACAAGGTCGAAAAAGGGGCATGAAAGATCATTTGTTTACTGTATACGATTAAGTGTATATGAATGAACAGAGATCATATGTAACCTGCACCGTAAATACACGAAAGAAACAATCTTTGCAGTGACTAATTCGATTGGGAATAAACCTTGCAAAACCCATCAACCATTCTCTTGTATGTAGTACACAATCTACCTATTAGATCCCCGTGTCATGCATCAATGTTTTTTTTTTCTTTCGAAGGTAGCTGGATGGTCGTTAAGTTTCTATTCCCAGTGGCTAGATGAGCACACGTCAGAAGAAGAAAGGCTAGCACTTATAAGGTAAAATGTGTGGCACTTTCAATTTGCGAAGCGCTTCTTCCTGTTTGGTTATCATCCCCAGCTGTGCTGTTGTGGATTCGTGAGTTAGTCAAGTTGGTCATTGGGCTAGTGAGGATGGTCTATCTACTGGTTAGTTGACCAGTCAGGCGGTCGGTCCGTAGCCAGTTAGCCAGCCAGACATTCAGTCAGTCAGTCAGTCAGTCAGTCAGTCAGTCAGTCAGTCAGTCAGTCAGTCAGGCAGCCACCCAGACAGTCAGTCCGTTCGTCAACCAGCCAGCCAGCCCGCCAGGCAGCTAGCCAGCCGACCAGCCGACCAGCCAACCAGCCAGCCAGACAGACAGAAAGACAGACAGACAGACAGAAAAACAGACAGACAGTCAGTCAGTCAGTCACTCTGGCAGCCAGTCAGTCAGCCAGCCAGTCAGGTAGTCAGTCCGTCAGTGAAGTTAGAAAGTCGGTCATCCATTCAGTTAGTCCATGCCTCTAAGATTCTTTCTACGGACCAAAGCATAGGTTCCTGATAATTCAGTCAGTTAGTCAGCCAGTCCATTGGTCTGTCGGTGGGTCAGTCTGTCAGCCAGTCAAGTTAGAAAGTTGTTATCTATTCAGTCAGTCCATTCCGCTAGTATTCTTTTTATGGACCAAAGCATAGGTTCCTGATAATTCAGTCAGTTAGTCAGCCAGTCCGTTGGTCTCTCGGTGGGTCAGTCTGTCAGCCAGCTAGTCAGCCAGTCAGTAATTCGATAAGATGTTCAATCACTTGAATTTTTTTCATTTGTAGGGGCACGTTAGAGGCGTATGTTCAGTCGGTAAGATCACGAGGGGAAAAAGAATTTGCCGCAATCTATCCCATCATGCTTAGGATTCTTCAAGCTGCAAGTGGTGGTTCACCTAGTCAGTGAATATAAGTGGTGTGTCTGTGTTCATAAGTTAGAAATTAAATTATTAGTTGAAGTGTTTAACAGGAAAAGCATACCTTCCATTTTCAAATATAGCTTGAAAATGCTAGTTAATAATCTCAATCTGTTTGATTTGAACTTCATTAACTGTGAATTCAAACTTTAAAATTAAATTTTTATTTGACCCTCCTTTAAATTTATTAGTTGAACTTACATAAAATGACGAGAAATTTTCAGAAGTTCACATTTAAGATGACGTTTGAACTCTTAAACAATGAAGATAAAATTAAATTGCTGCCCACATAGATTTGGTGTTGCTACGTCGGGCAAGGCGTAAGAAGGCAAATCAAACATTTTCGATTCAAACATCAATAAGGCAATATTGGTGACAATATTGGCAAGTAGGTGGAAAGGGAGAGTAATTAAAACAATACTGACATTTCAAAGGAATAAACCGGCTGTAGTTAAGTCAGGTAGAGAAAAGTTGATATTAATTTGAAGGATTCTTAGTAGAAAGTTGGGGGGTGGGGGTGGGGGGGATGGAGACTAGGAGGCTTATCAACTCTCTGAAACAGACCATCTTATAAATATTAAAAAAGAGTGTATTTAATAGCGATCACGCCGACAGGCGGAATATTGTTTAGTACAGAAGAACTTGAAATTAGTAATAAGTAATAAAATAAACGTGAAAGGAATTTTTTCGTGGTCTGGTACGTTTGGCTGTAGTTTGAAAATGATAATTGAAAGCATATTTTGCTTACAAGAATTGCGTGAGCATGTAATTGTTACTTATTCTCGAGTTCATGCATCCTGTTGATAACTGTGATATCAGCTGGTCCGTAGGCGTGGGTTTGTTTTGAAGGCGAGTCAGTCACGGAAGTGTGTTGAATTGATATTTTTTCAAGTAACAAAGGCAGAGTGACGTGTTTGGCTTCAAGTCTGGGTTGACTCACGGTAGAGATCTTGTTTGTGGTTTTAACTAATAACGTGGTTGAGGTTAATAACTGCATTTGTGTCGTGGTTTGCACGCCTTCCATAATGGCTCACCCGTAGACTACGGCGCCGTATGGTCTGCAAACCTTTGGTACCTACTTCCTTGTTGAATATACGCTCGGAAACAAGCATTAAATGAGGTTAAATAAGCTAAAAGCTTGATACGTTATATACACTACATCTCGGTGCCTTTATTGTTGATTTGTTTTTCAAACCGAAGATATTTCCGTGCCGTAACTCTTCACTTCCAATAGCGCCCTAATACGTTTTTGAAAACAAATCTCTCAAAATTGGTTCAGAAGCAAACAGCAAGACACGAATGTGCTGCTCAGCAGCTTTCATTTGAATGGTCATACCTTAGGATTCTATCCACAGACTCAAAAGTTAGAGTCACCTTGTACAGCATAATAAACAGTACCACAGGAAAGTACTGCTCAGTAACTTTCATTTGAATGGTCTCACTTTAGGATGTTATCCACAGACTGAAAAGTTAGAGCCACCTTGTACAGCATAATAAACAGTACCACAGGAAAGTACTGCTCAGTAGCTTTTCATTTGAATGGTGACACTTTAGGATTCTATCCACAGTTTCAAAAGTTGGAACCACCTTCTACAGAAAAATAAGTAGCGCCACACGAAAGTTCTGCTTGGTGGCTTTACACTTGAGTGGTCTCCTTCTCACCTCCACAGACTCAAAAGTTACAGCAATTTTTGCACAGAAAAACAAAACAAAACGAAACAAACCACGGTCTAAAAATACTGCTCAATAGCTTTTATTTGATTGATCACGTTTTAGGGTTAAATCCGCCAGTACTTTCACGTTCACAACAAAATAAACAGCTGCACAGGATCAAGAACGCACTGGTCATTAACTTCCATTTGAATGGTCGCTTTAGATTTCATCCACGAATTCAAAGGTAGAACCAAGTTGTTCAGTATAATAAACAACACCTTAGGAAATAGTGCCTAATGGCGTGCACTTTACAGAACAACTCTGCATGCCTAAAAATGCTTGATTCTGGTTAAGTCCCTTGTATAGACCATTGACGCGCAATTTTTCATGTAGAGCACTTGACATCATCACGGAAATTGGTTTTTGCGGTTTAGGTGCTTTCCGTTTAAGATTTATTACCCTTTGTGGAGGTTGTTAGTAAGGACGAAAGGTCACGTTCAGTGAATTTGTTCCCAGTGTGGTACATCGAACCTTTGTTCAATTTTCACGCAATCCAGCGACATTCAGTAGAAAACATGTCCGATACAATGACTCTTTATTTAAAAAGTTCTTTTGGTAGAAAAAGAGAGGGAATGAAGTTATTTACCTTATAAGTTATTTGTGTACTTTATTAAATGTAATTTCAAAGCCTCAAAAAACGGAAAGCTTTCGCACGTTGTCGAAAGTTTCTTTTAGTAAAGATAAAATAAAATAACAATTAAAAAAACTGGCTGGTTTGTCGTCAAAAGACAAAGCTACACTTAGATATATGCCCCGTATTTGCTTCGCTTACGTTTCTCTGCAAATCAAGTTATTTGTAATTTAAAAGCATAAAACTTGTTTTGGGGTATAAGTTAAATTTCGATGAAGTTCGTGTATCCAATACAAAACTGTTGGTATCGCTTCCCGGGGGGGGGGAGGGGGCACTCGACAAAGTTTTATACGGGGAGGCTCCGCCCCGAGGTCCAACCCCTTACCCTATATACCAATTTTGACAGAAAAGGTACCCCTTTTGTATACCTTCCATTGAAAAATGGTACCCCTTTCACATACCTACTAAAGAACACTGCATCCCTTTTCTAAACCCTTAGAAGGAAGTCTTCTTGTCGTTTTCATGTAGCGTTTAATAAATTAAAATGATACAGCCATGAGGTGCGTCTACTCGAAATATTTTAATTAAAGGCCCTTTTAAATACCTGAATGACAGATTTCCCTGCCGTTTCAGATACTTTAGCTCGTGAAATCCCTACCCTTTTGCATACCTGAAGCCTGAAAAAGGTACCCCTTTCGGGCGGAGCCTCCCCGTATAGGCCGTTATAGGGAGTACCCCCCGGGTATCGCTATTACTACACTATTTAACCCCTCAAAGGGAACGTAAAGGAAACAATTTCAGTAAATTCAGATTTGATTATTTTGCCTTGAAGAACGCTTTGGCAATTCCGCTATGAGAACGTAATAAAATTGTTTCCCTACTTCGAAGTCTTACACGCTTTTAAAGCGGCCGGGATAAATGTGATTAACACGTTTACAAAGGGAAAAATCAATGCCCGGGATCGATGGAATCATCTTTTTTTTAAAATCCCTGTTAGTCTCTTAACAACGTCCGCCATAAGAATACCATGAAATTGTTTCCATTCCTCGCTATAGCTCACTATTTAGGAAACCACCAAAAAAAATAAGTTAAAGCGGATTATTAAGAATGAAATCAGATTTCGACCAAAGCCATCTTGTCTGCGGAAAGAATAAGAGAGAATAATTTTTTAATGTATCAGAACGCACACTTAAGAAACGAGGTTTACCACGTCCATAAAGGGAAAAAATCTTATGGCATCAAACGTAAGAAGTTTGTCGTTGAACACACACCCCACAGAAAGCTTCCTGAAGTCCGCCAAAGGACTAGCATACTACTTAAGCCACCAAAAGAAACCAGTGAAAGGAAACGTTAGTGTCAATTTTGTCTTCTGAGTCTTTCAAAAACGCCTTCTCAAGTCCGCCAAACGGGATACAATAAAATCCTTCCCATACGCCGATACATAGTAAACTATTTAGGCCACCAAAGTAAATTGTTTATTTTTTTGCCAGTTAAATTAATTCAACTAGTTTGTTAAATTAATAAATCCAGTGAAGTTAATTTTGGTTGATTCTTCCTTTCAAGTCTCTTCACACCGCCGTTTTCCATGTCCGCCAAGAGAATACAATAAAATGATTTTCCTGTCTGGAAACCTAATAAACACACTTTAAAACCTACCTAAAGAAATTAGATTAACAATTTCACAACGGGAATGAATCTAGTGGAATGAAGAGTTGATCGTCCTCTGAACGTCTGCGTGAGGAATTAAAAAAAAATGTTTCCACATCTGAATAGTTTTTTTTACCCAACATACCGAAGCTAGACGCACACAAAAGATGACGGTTTCATAGCTATAGAGCTAGGGAATGATTCTGGTGGAATCCAACTTTGATCAACATAATCGTACGTCTGCCAAAAGATTACAAAAAAGGTTACTGTATTGCTTTAATACCTGACATACCCCTCAGAGCAATAGCCGGATAAACCCATGGAATCTGGGGATAATCATTTTTTTTCCTTTTAAGTTGGCAAGGCTGCCAAAAAAAAAATTGCTCCTCCCCTTAATACCTCGTTCATAGAGTTTGTGAAACGAAAATCAAATTTTGATCCACCTAAAATAACGCAGAAACCTAACAGATAGTCTGTAGAGCTTGGAATGTAAGTTTTGGTCATCTTCGCAAGTCTAGCAAGACGGTAAAAGTAAAGTAGGTGTTACTGTTGTTCTAATACATGTAGCACAAAACGATGTGTAAACCTAACAAGTCTTAACGACATTTAAAGAGGGAAAAATGTTTGATGGAATGATCGGAATCAAAGTTAATCATCTTTTAGTCTTTACATAACTCCCTGGTAAAAGTGGCCCACCCTTGTCATCGCTGCTTCCTTCTTCCACTGTTTGTTTAGCCCTTTCCCTCCCAAGAATGCCTAAAAACACAAATCCCAAATTTCATTTTGTTAAATACTTAATATAAATAGTACCATGTGAAAGTACTTCTGAAGAGGTTTCATCTTAATGGTCACACCAAAGGATTTCATGCACAGACTAAAAAGTTAGGTAGTGAAAGGGTTAGCAGATGTTTCTCGATCATTGTGTCGACAGTCACGTCTCAGTTTTACACAAATGAGGGCGTGTCGCTGTAAGCTTTGTGGTTTCTTTGTTACTTAACGATGTGGCTCCCATAAAACTGAATACGTTTTGTTTACTACATGAAATTCACATTAACGATAAATCTCTGTATACGTACAGTAGACGCTTTGGATATTATCGCTCCTGGCTAGCAGTATTCAGGATGTGTGTCGCATGTGAATCTACTAAATGATACCCGGGGGCGGGGGTATTCAATAACGCTTGGTACGGGGAGGCTCCGACCAACCCGTACCCTTGAATTTAATATACACTTATTTTTGTGGAGACGGTACCCCTACCATACACCTAGAACAAACATTGTACTCGTTTTAATATACCTCTAGCGTAAGCGAAGGCTCGAAGGCTCCAAGATTTCGCATATTTCTTGCGTTGTGACTTTTGCAAACATTTTACTAAAATTTTTGGTACTTAGACTTGGCTGCTACCTCTTTCAGATGAAGGGGTATTGCAGTGAACCTTTAACTTACTGAAACAGCAAATTTTCCTACCCTTTCCTATACTCTAAGCACAAAAAGGTACGCCTTTCGGGGGTTTCCCCGGAAAATGAGCTAGCTCCCCCACCCCCCTCCCCCGCCCCCATGAAAACTAGATACGATTTGCTTTCCACAGGACCAAATTCAATATTTTACACTTCTCTCTTCATTACATCATTAGGCGCTTTGGACCGGTATGCTGGACGTATTAACATAGAACATAACCTAGCGCTCTATAACTCAGTGTTTTTTGTCTGTTTGTTCGTTTGTTTGTTTGTTTTTGTCTTATCATTATTATTACTATTTTTTCCATGCAGTTTCATGCTCGTGAAAAACTTAAAATACAGATTACTTATACTGTGTGGCCGAGATCAACATTATACACAGATTGAGAAACTTTGGATATTTATTTGAGAGATTTAGCAATACGCAGCTGCGTGTCTTGGTGAGACCATTGCTAAGAATCTGTGCAGATGTAGATGGCGCCATAAGCCTGTATATTTTCCACTCTTGAAGTCACGGAATGTCGGATCCTCATCTTAGCTAGATTTTCTTTTTGTTTACCTTCATTCCAATGGTGATTTGTGTGCTGGCAAAAGGAATGTGCTTCTGGTAGTGGTGTTTTCAAGCCTCAAATGCTGTCCTCATTTGGGACATGTTTCAAATACACACCTTTATGCCTTTCCTTACAATTTGCAGCTCTGGTTTAGATCCAGCTAGCATTTATCGAAACTAGTCAAGCCGGACCATGAGTTTTCAGGCTTTTTAAAACCCGATAAAAATTCCAACAAAAACATTGAACTAAACTGAACTAGTGCGGCTTCGTGTATTTCTATATGTCAAAATGGTAGCCTGTGCTGCTATTCCATGGAAAAGTTGAAGCTTCCAACAGACAAACTTGTGGACATGTAACCAGAGTAGGTTGGGGGAGGGGAGGGTGAGTTGTTTTAAAAGCGAGGTATGACCCAGACGACTGTTCACACCCTCTCTCCCTCCCTCCCTCCCTTTCTTCCCCCATTTCCTCCTATTTCTCCTCCCTCCTAGCTCCTCGCTCCTTCCTTCCCCCCTTCCCTTCATTATTTTTTCAATCAAGCTTGACTTATTTTCAGGCATGACAGCACCCATTGAGTTGTGACTGCAAGAAGCCGTGATTCTTAACCGCAATAAACGTCAATTATACAAAATAATGACAACATTTGCTGTATCACATGACTTCTAACGACACGTGCATGGCTCTTTCCTTCTCCTCGAAAACTACGCTTTTTGGTTTACTGAGCCTTTTTTCACAGTATATTTACCATTAGTTACTCTAACGCTCTGAAAACATTCCTATAGCGATTTGACGTCGGATATTTGCTCGAGTGCTATTAAAGCATTAGAGGTAAATTTATGTCTCAGTACATTCCTTTTGGCGATGCACCCAGTGCTTTGAATAACCTAGGCACTCTTGAACTCAAAACGTTCCCTCTTCAGGCTAAAATTTTGAGTCGTGTTTTCCGGTTGTGACATTTGAAACTGTGGATGGAATCCTAAACGTGATCCATTGAAATCAAACCTATTCAGTACACCTTCCCTGTGGTGCTGTTTATTAACCTGTACAAGGTGGTTCTAGTTTAAAAGACCTCGAGAGCGTGTATGAAATCTTAAACTTAAAGTGTGGCGATTCAGCTAACATCTACTGATGAGCGCTTCCCTGTGGTTCTGTCTCTTTTTGCTGTTTTGAACTCATCAAGTGATAATTTGAAATGCGCTCATGAAGCCTCGTTACTTTTCTCGATTGCTTACTAATGAAGCAATTAAAATTTTCCTTCTTGACAGTTGATTTGCGCAGCAGGTGCGAACTCGTTGCGTTGCTATGCGAATCAACTGAACTGGCGAAATGCATTGTTTCCCTTGTTGACCGTTGAATTGCGCTAATTCTCAATGAGCCGATTTGTTTGATCACACCTCTGAAACAATATTGCATGCCCCAAACACTTTGACGTAGTTACTGACTTTATAACCTTTCCTTCCCAAAAGCGGCCAATATCAAAACGAAACAGGAAGAAAACATTTTGCATAAGATCGAAAAACAGCTATCATGAAATGAAAGTATGGCTCAATAGCTTTCATTTGAGTAGCCAAGCCGTAAGATTTCATCCCTAGGCTCAGAATTTAGGACCACCTTGTATGGCATAATAAACAACACTACAGGAAAGTACTGCTCAGTGGCTTTTGTTAGAATCGTGTTACCCAGGGACTCAAAAGTTGCCACATGAAAGCACTGCTCGGTAGTTTTCATTTGAATGGTCCCACTAAAGGTTGCATCCACTGACTTACAAGTGCGAGCCATACAACATAAGCGGATGTTTGTTTGTGAGAGTGAAAGTGATATTTGACAATTTTGGAGCTAAGTAAACCGTTCATTTAATAAATTATTACCATTCAAGCTTCCGATGGCCTTTTATAATTAAAATACTTCTGTGGTTGAAATTCTGAGGAGTGACCATTCAAACGAGTGCTGTATTGAGCAGAACTTTCCTGTGGTGGTGTTTATTCAGTACAGTGTACAAGGTTCTTACTTTCGAGTCCGTGGGCGAAGTGCGTTTATGGTGTGACCCAGCATTCACTGATTACAAGAAAAGCTATTGAGCAAAGCTTTCATGCGGTGATGATTGTTAATATTCATATTCGGTCTGGCGTTACAAGCTGTTCAAACGTTCGAGTCTGTGGACGAAGTCCTAATGAATTACTATACAAATGAGAGCTGTTAAGCGGTACTTTTATGCAGAGAAGTTTGCTATTTCATCGTTTAGAAAATGGTGTCAGGGATTATTGAGTAAAATAGATTATTTTCATCGCAACTTGTTTTAGGTTGTTCGCACTTGTTGTGGAGTATGCAATGATGTTACCACAAGTAGCTTGAACAGGTGATAACAAACGAGATGACAATACATGAAAGATCAGAAAAAGAAAAATGCAAAATTTTATTTTGAAAATACCCAGAAACAAACATCGCTACATTAAAGTGCTGCTCTGTAGCTTTCATTTGAATGATCACCCCTTGGAATTTCATCCACAGAGTCAAAAGTTAGAACCACCTTGAACAGGGTAATAAACAGCACCACAGGAAAGTACTGCTCAGTAGCTTTCCTTTGAATGATCAGACTTCGGAATTTCATCTACAGACTTTAAGTTAGAACCACGCTGTACAACATAATAAAAATCACTGCTACACTGAGAGTACTGCTCAGTAGCTTTCATTTAAATGGTCACTCTGCGCGTTTCATCCACTTCTTATGTGGAATTAAATTCATGCTGCACGAAGGAAGATTCTACTGGGGACCGAAGGAGTGAAGTACAGCAGTAAATAAACGGGATTTCGTCGTTTGGTATATTAAGCAAGAGTTCGAAGTCAGGCCCATTTCGAGCTATTTTTATTGTGCTAATAATCTGGTCTTCCTTTTTTGTTGAAACAACAGAAGGATTAAAGACAATCAACGAGCTGCCGTAATGTGCTCTCAACAAAGAACAATTTAAAACCCGTTGACCTTTTGACGGCTCTTTCATAACACCATTGTCCTGTAGAAATCCTTCATGAAAAGGAATTTGCCATTCAAATTGCATGAATCCTATCAGTAAGTAAGGCATCTTTCATTCTCTAGTTCAGCTAGGAGATTAGTTTGCCAGCCGATATTAGAAATTAATAGAATAATTCGTCTGGGCCATGTCACAGCACCCAAGAGGACAAAGACTTACAAATAGAGCTTAGGGTTACCAATATACTTTATATTCTAATAACTTTCTTATTAACTGCTATTCAACTGTGCGGATTGCCTTCGCCTAGGAGACAAGAATAAAGGCATCGTGGCCGTAACATTCCACAAACAGGTCTTTACGTATATATTACCCTTTTTAATACAAAAAATGTAAACTTTTCTGCGAACCCTTCCGGTTACTTCGACAGAACAAAACATGTTTACAAACCAGAACAAAGTGAGTTTGCGGCCCTAAAGAATTGAGCCAGTGAAGCATCCTTGACTGCAGATGGTTGAACGCGTGGCAAACGCGTGGACGATTGAATTTCTCGTCGTGCTACCTGTTCTAGCAGGTTTCTTCGATCTGTTATTATATTTAAATCCCTGCTAAATCAATAGAGAACCAGCAAGACCTGTCTGTTAACCTAACTGTGAAGCTGGTCTTTCATCAGCACGTGTAAAATTTTATGTGTAGAGGTCTTCTGTACATAGCTGTGTTGTTTTCTGAAATTAATTTCTCCCTTTCACACACAAAGTCCTAAAAAGAGAAAACAAGTTTTTTAGCTTCGTAGAAAATCAATAGAGATCCAGCAAGACCTGTCTGTTAACCTAACTGTGAAGCTAGTCTTTCATCAACACATGTCAAAGTTTATATGTAGAGTTCTTCTGTGTATAGCTGCGTTGTTTTCTGAAATTAATTTCTCCGTTTTACACACAAAGTCCTAAAAGAGAAAAAGGGTTCTTTAACTTCTTAGAAAATCAATATAGAGAACCAGTTAACGGTTAACGTAACTGTGAAGCTAGTCTTTCATCTGCATGTGTTAAAGTTTATATGTAGAGTTCTTCTGTGTATAGCTGCGTTGTTTTCTAAAATTAATCTCTCCGTTTTACACACCAAGTCCTAAAAGAGAAAAAGAGTTTTTTAACTTCTTAGAAAATCAATATAGAACCAGCAAGATCTGTCTATTAACCTAACTGTGAGGCTATTCTTTCATCAGCACGTATAAAAGTTTGTGTAGAGTTCTTCTGTATTGAAAGCTGCGTTGTTTTCTGAAGTTTAAAATGTCTCTCTTTTATCGTGCTACAGGAAACTACTGTCAAACAGCTTTCCTGAATTAATAGTCACGTCCATTGTCCCGCCTTGTATAGCACACGCCGAAGCAGTACCATAAAAGAGGTCTACTCAATAATTGCGTTCATTTTATTTAACAGTCACACTTGCAGATTCGCCAAGTTAGAACTAAATTGTTCAACTGTAATAGATAGAGCTGATTCCTCTTAGTAGTTGCCACACTGGACTCGGCTTACGGCGTAACCTTCCAATCGGGCAGTCGATCCAAGGTTTTCTTTTTCTTTTTCTATTTTTCTTTCGATTATTTCGTAACTATACTACTCACTATGGATAGTCCTCTCACACAGATCAGACTTGAAGTACATGGTCTCTTCCTTTGTAGTACGGACACCCCCTCTAAACTGAGCCTTCTCTAGGTTTGATTCATTGTATTGTCGCACGTGAGTTTATCCAAGAAGTGAATGCTTTTGACCGTTTCAAGTGTAGGTTCATTCATCTTGTCTTCCTAGCGACTATAAAATTTTTCAATCAGACAGATCCAGCGAAGACGTTTGCAAGGGTATACATATGTTTAAATGAGAAATTAATATTTTTAAAGTAAGTCTCAAAGTGACTCAGAGAGAGACACGAGAACAAGCAATAAATAAGGATTTCTGTCTTTCCTTCCGTTTGTTGAACGCCTGGTCGGTGAGGCAATACGACGAAACATTTGGTAGGGATGGAGAATCAGTCTATTACGTGACTTGCATGCTGCCGAGTTTCATGATTTCAAGCACGTAGCCAGCTACTCAAGGCTCTTTGTTCATCACTTCATAAGTCAGTTCAAACCTTTTATCAATAATTATATGTCTTGGTTAATTAACCGGCCAAACGGAAACACACAATGAATGCAGAAAAGCTGGTAGCGGATGGCTCTAAACTGTTGGAATTGATTATTATTAATTTTATTTTCAACTCGCACTCCCTATTCGATTTTTATGCTTTTCTTTTAAATGGTCAGCTAAAAGAGTTGTTGTCGTTTCAGACTAATGATAACTTGCCGTTTTTTGTGTAATACCGTCGCCCTTTTTACATTATACACTAACATCGGCAGAATCACTTAAAGTAGAGTGAACAGTTCAAAGGCAATAGAGGCATGGAGTTTATTCATGTACACCGGCCTTCACCTGAAATAACCGTAATGAAAGCTATCCGAACGTTTTCCAGCATAGCAGACTCGAACAAGACCTAGTATCGAACTAGTGACCAACAGTGAGCTACACGCAGTCATGTAGTTCAGTTGGCCACTAGTGATAGATAGCATTGGAAACGTTGAATAAACTCTACATGGAAACAACAAGTACTAGGCCAAGATGAATGCATAAAATGATAACTGTGTGAACAATTGAAGCTTTCGGCTTGTTAAACCAATCTATCGCTTGTTCTACGGAGAAGATCAGGCCTGTATTAATTTCAGGTAATTTCGTCTGCCTCTGGTGAAGAAAAGCATCACTTTTAAAAGGTTTGCCCTTTCAGCTCAACGGTAGAGTCGACTTACTTTAGCCATTGGTTGACTTTCTGGTTCTAACTCAGTTGAGCGTAGCAGCTCCTGCGTGGAGACGTCTCCTATGTTCTTTGCTTTTCC
>Ga0126336_10001059_pt1 | contig 13423 bp, 4 predicted proteins | sample SidCmetagenome_FD_92530 | JGI IMG/M metagenome (GOLD analysis project Ga0126336, IMG submission 92530) | Coral microbial communities from El Islote,Puerto Morelos, Mexico - Siderastrea C C metagenome | ecosystem: Host-associated > Invertebrates > Cnidaria > Coral | place: El Islote,Puerto...
GAAAGAAAGAAAGAAAGAAAGAAAGAAAGAAAGAAAGAAAGAAAGAAAGAAAGAAAGAAAGAAAGAAAGAAAGAAAGAAAGCAAGAAAGGAAGCAAAAAAGCAGGAAAGAAAGAAAGAAAGAAAGAAAGAAAGAAAGAAAGAGAGAAAGAAAGAAAGAAAGAAAGAAAGAAAGAAAGAAAGAAAGAAAGAAAGAAAGAAAGAAAGAAAGAAAGAAAGAAAGAAAAAACTGCTTTACATGAATGCCGTGATTGAGCAGGAATTAAGTTTATAAAGGAAATCGTGTCACGTCGCGTCGCGTCGCCCCAAAATTTCGTGCGCGCGTGTATTTTCACCCGCCCCACGCGCGATCGCTATCGCCAAAATTAGAGACTACTTGCAGTCTAACGAGAAAAAATGTTTGCCTTTGAAGACTGATCGAGGGTTCCCAGGGGCTAGGGGTCTGAACTAAAGCCTCTCTTTCTGGAGCCCGGAAATAAAAAATGGGTCAATGGCTGACTCGTCCCTGGTCGTCTTCATGTTTCGTGACGTGTGCGGCACCGCTTCCGTGCCGCGTCAGGGTCAGTAGGCCAGCAGAAGCCTTTCATGATATGCTTCTGCATGAGTTCAATCAAAATAACCGAGCCACAGATGACATCTTTTGGTTGTGGCGTCTCATCTAAGAAAATATATGAGAACTTGTTTACCGTCTGACCCACAGGTGTACATCAAGAGAAGATAACTCTCTTGTATACATACATTAAGCTCGGCTAGCGATAGAGGTAGAAAAATCCCACGGCTGTTATCAAGGTTTGGCCTTTTGTATCACATGCTTTTTAGAGACGCATGCCGCAACAAAAACGGTTTATGTAAACGAGATTTTAAGTTAACAGCCCTTGGAGAAAAATGATGCAGCCCGGAGAACGTACAAGCTCTCATCGTCGTCATCACATTATTTGGAACACTCACGCGTCTCAATGACACTCCATTCACCAAAATGTACATGCAGTTCTTCCTTCTCCTCAATTTACGTTTAGTGAAACATGCAATTTTGCTTGTTGGAAGTTGTCGATATCAACATTGGGGAAACGGACAGGGAAGGTGTTCGGAGATTGAAGCCACCGCGCATTCGCGTGAATCACTTTTCACTCGGCGTATCCCTGAAAGAAGAGAGGGCCTGCTAGTGGTGCATCGTATCTTGACCGGTAAAAATGTAGTTCTTATTATCAACGACAACTAAAGACGCCGTTACACGAGGCAATTTTTCATGAAAAATCGCACTCAATTTTTCTCGCAGAGCAAAATGTCGTTGAGAGATGTAGGTAGGGAACACTAGTTGTCTATCGTATTTCGCAATATTGCAAGACAAGTTGCAACATGCAGCATATATTCTGTAACTTGTCTCGCAATTTTGCGATGCTTTTCAAGTAGCAAAAAGATTGCCATGTGCAACAGCGTTAGCCGTTCACCTCTCTATCTGTCATTTTAGCACCTTTTGATTGGACATCAATTATTTAAAGCGACAGTGACGACCACTCACTCTTAGTCAGCGGGTGGACGCCAGGAAACCATTTGCTGACCAAGAAACCTGAGGACTCTGGGTACACAATAGAGGAGCGATCAGCCTAGTACCCAGGCGTTGTCTTCTCGCTCACAATACTTGGCGCAAAATTTTGTGACGTCATCGAATGGCATACGCAAGAGCCTAATTCGGTGACGTCACGACATTTCGCACCAAGTCGAGGCGAGTGAGCGGGAGGGGGACATATGGGTACTAGGCTGAGGAGCGAATATTGAAAAGATCAAAAAGTGGGTTTCAAAGTAAAACAAATTTATTTTAAGTAAAAGAAATTTGTTTATGGTATCAAGACCGTCATTTATTGTATACCTCAAGAGCGTAGAGTACAGACAATATTTCGTAGAAATGAAAGATAACCAAAATACCTCAAAATATTATTTTAACTATACAAAAACGTCGTTAGAAAAATAATTCTAACCACTTGGGGACAGCGAACTGTCACTAACTACAAAACCCTTGATGTAAACATCAATGAAATATCTCATTGAATGAATAGCTACAGCAACCGACCACAATGTGCAGAAGTTTGCATTAACTTTTGATTTGCCCATAGCACAAAAGTGTGTTCTTACAACGTAGAAAAGGAGCGAGAAAGGTTATATAAATTATGACAATGATTCAATAAAGATATTTCTTTGATTGTTTCCCATTACCAATGTACACACTAAATGTAGATTATGTCCCTGGAGTCCAATATTTTACACAAAATAGAAGTTGACCAGAAAATAAATTTCGATATGCTGTATCAATTGTCATGAGGACCTGCTGAATGGCGCAATGATTGAGCCTTTTCTTTGTAAAAAAAATTCCCGAAAAACATTTAAGTTGAGCTTCTCAGTTTTTCCTTTTTTCTTGGGGGGGGGGACTTTTTTTTCAAAGTGCACTGACTCCTAAAGTACAATAAAAAGGTTTACTTCTGCGTTGCGTCAGTTTGTCTTTTTTGAATTTGAAAAGACTGCCTCTTTTCCGACAACGGAGATAAGAAAATATTTTGTAACCTTCGCATCTTGGAACAACCTTCACGAAACTTCTATTGCAAGAAACGTACCGTAATAAAGCACCATTCATTGGGTACCTGTTCTCCACACTACTTAATGAAGTTACAAAACACCTACTTACAGTACAACGCACCAAACCGTGGCCACTTTTTGTTTGTATATTTTCGTGGCGTCGTTTATCCAATCAGAAACCCAGGATAAGCTTCCAAAACCCAACTTAAATATACTTATGGCTTTGAGTTGGTTTCCGGCAGGTATCCTCTAACAGACCAGTTTCGAGTTCACCAAGGCCACTGAATAAAAATACTGGAGACGTATTTTTAAAAGTTTAGATTCAATCTGAAGTAAAATATACACAAGTACCAGCAGGAAAAGCCCTGAATTCTAACATAAAACAATAGACAGAGCTGTGACAAGTTAACCTTCTTTCTATTATTTGTGAATTTTCTACTTCAGATTGAGACTAACCCTGTAGAAAAGTGTCTTTTGTATTTTTATCCAGCGAAAGTGGTGAATTGAAACTGGACTACATTGATTGGACAGCTTATCTCACGGAAGTATTTGTATTATTAAATTAGGGGTCCCTTCCATTCGACCAAAATTCCAAAAATTTTAGTAAGAGATTGAAAGGAACAGCAACTTTCTGAGAGAAATTTTCAGAAATCCCGAAAACCGTTAAGTTACTGAGCTGTGTAACCATTTCAGGTTTTTTTCTGCGCAGGAATCGAATGGAACGGAAGTTTCTGGGAAAAAAGTTCTGAAAATTTAGGTTTACCTCGCGAGGCTTTCCTTTTTTTTCCTGGAAATTCTCGTGAGACCGAAAATCTTTGTTCCTTTCGCCACCAGAAGTTATCGCAAATTCACACGGGAATTTTCTGTCGAAAGGAAAGCGCCACAAAAGTGGTCCACTGAACTTTGTGTTTCTTGCTGTACGTTCCACTACATACCACTACAATATACCTAATAGCACAAAGATATATAACTATTAGAAATATGTACACAAAAGAAGAACGTTAATGGATAAGTTTCACTCGGACCCATTTACATTATAGCAATATAATTCACGCTAAGGTAGAAAAAATATCAAACGTCATTATAGGAATATAGCTTTAAAAACGAACGATCATTCGGTTCGTGTTTTCTCCTTGGAAATATAACTTGAAACGAAAATTCAGTCCACTGGAATAACTGAAGTTTCATGAGGTAGCTGCATTTTTCTGAGTATTAAATTTGTTGACAAGATGTTGTACTAGTCCTCTAACGACCACATCATCCTTTTCCAAGCCTTCGATTAACATGGGTTCCAGACCCTCTTCGATCTGTTCTAAGTTCTCAGTAAGTGTGGCTTCCAAAGCTTCGATATCATAAACACTTTTTGGTCTCGCTTTAGGAGGCTCTTCCGAATCGGGTTTCACCTTCTCGACTGACCAGCTTTGTCGCCGCAGGTCGTCCGATCTATGCCGAGACGATCCCGAACGCCTTCTCCGACGCCTCACGAGCTTGTAGCTTTCAATAGGAGTACTGGTGAACGAGACCTTGGTGATTTTTTCGATTTTTATCTTGGGGGTGTGGTCGGTGGAGTCTTCTTTGCTGCTTTCAAATGTAACTGAACCAACCCTTTCGCGTAGTTTACTGCTGGCACGCATGCGTATCTCGTCTACAGTGTTTTTATCAGCAACTAGTCGAGAATACTGCCTTGCCATTTGATGAACGTTAGGTAAGGTCGATTTTCTTGGTGTGATTGCATGTTCAGGCTCTGTTTCCGAGGAAGACTCCCTATCAACATTTCTTAACTGTTTGCTCTTGTCGTTGTTGCTGTCAGCAAAGAGTTCAAACACGCGTTTCTTTACTGGGGTGTTCTCAATCGTCCTACTGAATTCCACTCCTTGGTTGTCCTGTGGTTTTGACCCACCATGGTTGTCCTCTGGCACCCTAGGCTCTGATCGCCTACTTTTCTGCGTGATATCATGCTCTCCATAAACCTTTGTATTTTCATTGAAGTCAGCTACTACGGCTCTGTGCAGTTTCTGACAAACGTTTATGCTTGCGTCTGCTTCGTCTTGACGGCGATTGCCATGTTCAGCATCTACGCTTTTTCCCTGGCGTATACTGGTAGAATTTTCAGATTCATTTGAGTGTGAAACACCATTTTCTTCAGAAAAGTCGATAATTCGGGGAAGGCGCCTGCGCCTTAGAGTGTCTGTGGACTCACTTTCCAAAGCCAGCGGTTGACCCTCATTTTTAATGAGCAAAGCAGATTCTAAAAGCTGTGCACAAGAAATAGTGCGCCGCGTTTCGTCCAGGTCCCGATCAATAGAAGCGAGGAGCTCGTCCAAATTATTCTGAGAGGAGTCTGCGCTCGAGAAGGAAGTGTTTTTGTCAGGAGAGCTACGCGACTCCACAATGTACCGAGTTTGCGCAGTGCAGGTCTCGCCTGAGACGTTTTTCTCCGCGGGGGGTGATGAGCCGCTGAATGCTCGTGACACTTTTCTGACAGTGGTCTGTATAGCGGAATATTCCATAAAACTTGTAATCTCACTATGGCTAAAAACAGCAGGGGAATCTCCTTCTATACCACGCAGATCATAAGCAGATGACGACTTTTCAGTACTCAGCTTCGCTTCTAGCAGCCGATGCCCGCTGCTTGATGTTCGTCTGGGTAGATTTGGACTGTCCGCCCTCGCGCGCTCACTGGCGGCCTCATCGTCAGAAACGCGGGACAAGCGTTTCTTACGTAACGTTTGAAGCTCTTCACATTTTGTGAGGCTACTTGAACGTATCCTTGGGACAGGAGGTATTCTTTTCTCTGTACTCTCTTCAAATGGATCCTTTTCAGGAGAGGATAGTTCCTTTTCTTTCTCAGCGTCATCTTGTTTGACTTCATGGCATTCGTTATCAGTGGTCGCAGTTCCCAACACCTCCCCCTGTGCGTTTTGTATTGAATAACTTGTAGTTTGCTCAGGTTGCTCTGTGGGTGACTCGGAATTTTGACTCTTTTCCTGTAAAAGATGAGAACAAAATTCACAGAATTAAGTTTTCAGTGGAAAGATTTAACACTGAAGGCAACTTCTCAAATCTGGGGAGACTGAAAATTTCGTTCAAATAATCATTTTATCATAATGAAAACAAAAGAGCAAAAGACAGACCTTAAGCAAAGCTATTATGTGTCACGCGACGCTCCTAGATAAGGGTTGTGTGACAGGCGAAGGCAAGCAGTATGTATTACACAAATGTGTAGACATGCTCCAAGTCGTTCTTTGGGACAAAAGAGATGTTTACATGATTGCAAAACACACGCATATTTTCCATGGTCAGAATAAGAGACTTGGACCAAGTCAAACAAATAACGCACCACTATTTTGAATGCAATGTTTAGTCACTGGGGGTGAGTTGCATAAAAACCTAACGCAGGGCGTAACTGCTAACGTCAGACGTGAAAATAGTGACTGACTGGAGTGAACATCTGATGTTAGAAGTTACTGCGGACGCTAAGTTTTATGCAACTAACCCCAGGTGACCTCGGTATAGCCTGCGTGAAGACGTCTCACTGAAACAAAGGAAATACTAGACGTTTACACGCAGGCTAACCTCGTTACTACAAGCCTAATGGTGTCATGATGTTTTCTCGTGATAAGTGCTGACTCGCCGCTTGCTTTCTAAATTTTACCCTTATATGGCAGAGAATAAAGAAAATAAGCCTGCCATCGTCGTTCAGTCAAAACCAAAACAACTGAGCGAGTTCAAGGAAAAGGTTGTAAAGGGATGCGGTTAGTTTAGCAGAAGTCATAACAACTAGTAAACAACTGAACAATGGCAAGCAGACGGAAACCGGGGAAATACCCCATCAAAGCTCTCCCCTCGACCTCACCCACAGGGTCTCCAGGGTCCAGGAGGAAGAAGTACCCCGGAAACGAGAGACCTATCACCTCACCTCATTCTCATCTTCATCCGGGTCATTCGAGCTTAGTCTCTTTTTCAGATCTCCCGCGTGGCCTCTGCCAGGTTCAGAGGAGACTCCAGATTCGTCCTCAGGGGTCTCTTCACATTCTTCTTCCAGATCTCCTTCCCGGTCACTTTGACTGAGAAGTGAATATGGGCGAGCTGGTTTCTAAATAACGGAAGGCAACACAATACGCACGTGAGACCTGATATGCACGATATGTCTAAGGGGCCGGGGTGTCTGTTGACAGCGGTCAAGTGGCAGTCACTGCGACCAACAACAGTCTTCCGAACGATTACTCTTACCCGGACGATCACACTTAGACAGACTACTGACAGCCTAAGTTGAAACCATTCGCTAAACAGCAGTATTTTGAGGACTTCTCTCACCTGGACGATCATAGTAGACAGACTATTGATACTTCTGGGTTCAATCCATTTAGCAAAGAAGAATCTTTTAATGACCGCTCTCACATGGACGATCACACTACACAAACTACAAACTTCTATTGATCGAGAAACATTTACTAAATAAACGCCTTTCAAGGATTTCTCTCTCTTGGACAATCAATCACACTAGATAGTCTACTGATACTCCTGGGTTCAAACTATGAAGTAAACACATATCTAAGACCTCTTCTAAGGACTACTCTCACGTGCACGATAACACTAGACAGACTAATAATGTTCCTAAGCACAAGCCATTTAGTAAATAACAATCTTTTAAGGGACTTCTCTTCACACTAGGCAGACTACCGGCACTCCTGGGTTCAAAAATTTAGTAAGCAAGTCTTTTAAGGACTGCTTTCGCCTGGACGATCCCATTAGACAGACTACCGATACTCCTGCTTTCAAACCACTTACAAAACAACATTCTTTTTCAGGACGACTCTCGCACTGACGGTCACACTTCAGAGACTACTGACACTAATGAATTCAAAACATTTACTAAAAAAGCATACCTTGTCGTCATCAGAAGAATATACGTCTGACGGAGATCTGGGCTCGCTTTCGTCATCTGACTTCTTGCTCGTTTCCTATAATATAGGGAAAGGAATTTTAAAAACAATAACTATTAAGGACGAGATTTGGTGTCTCTGAGGTGTCTCGTCATCACATGGCACTTGTCAGTGTGTGAGCATCGCGTGAACCCTACTCAGACCAGGCTTTTCTGGTCTTCTGGGACCAGCGACGCGGATTCCGTCCCTCCTTCCCAATCCTTAACTCCGAGGAAATTAAAGCTTCGACAACACAACTTAGAGGACACATAATATGTCCAAATATGTTTCCTTTGAGGTCCGCAACATGAGCTGATGACGTCACATGACGTTAAAGTACGTCATGGTCCGCCCTTCTGGTCTGAGTAGGGAAAAGAAAATACAACAGCTGAAAAATGCTGTTAATGTCCGAACACGACAGGGTGCCAAGTATCCACAATTCTGCTCTACAAGGTGGTTGTAACTTTTCTGAGTACGTTGGTTAAATCCTACGCATCACAAATATAAGTGCATAAAAAGAAGTGCATACCGCAAACTTAAGAAAACTCGTCAAAATTGTTCTTTGACAGACATGGCTTCACTGTACAACGTATTTACCCTCCATCGTGACTTTTAAAGCATACCTGTTTCTTCTTCCAGTCAAGCCCAACACTTGATCCTTTAAGAGAGAAAAGATAACAACTTCATCAGATGGTATGCTGCAACCGAATAACAAACTCAGCCAGTAGAGGATATAGGCGCGTTCACACGAGAATCTTAAGTTTGTAAACTGGTCTTGGCAAGTTAGCGTGGGTGAACAAAGCCAAAACAGTTTACATGTTAGTGAAATTATTTTTGCAGCTTTCACAAACGCGAACTTGTTTTGCCAACATGAGAATCTTCACCTTGCTGTGGCGGAATTAAAATATTACAAGCTTTCCGGGATTTCCGATTCTTATCCCTCAATGAAAAGTGCCACTATAAGGACGGATTATTTGCTTAGCATCGCCTCTTATTCAAAGAGCGGCTTTACCCACTATCCAGTTTAGTTTATAAATAAGGCAGGTTAAAATGGTCTAGAAGGAAAACATGTTGCAAGTTGAGAATAGACGAGAACATTTGTCAGACACGATTATTAGTTTAAAGGGAACATTTATACTTTAATAACGATTACATTTTAATAGTTTAACGGTGCATTCTTCCTTTTTTCTATTCTGCATAACGAATCGGGGTATTTTTGGACTACTTTATTTTTGACGTTTTATTTCCTTTCAAAAAATCTTTGTTTTTAAGTTTTTAGTTAGAAAGTTACATTACCTTTAGTGTATGCAAAGTTCCGCGGAATACTGCTAAAGCCATACAAAACCTCCACGTTTAAGCGTTTACTATTAGAGTTCATCTTATTCTTTAGATTTTCTTGAAAGGGGTCGCTGTTTCTTCTGTTTACCGGATCCACTAAAGATCCGTTATTACATTGTTTAGCGAGAGTAGAGTAGAGCCAATGACACGCGTTCCTATTCGCTAGTTCATGTGCGACTCGATCGAGTCTCCTGAGTTCAAATTCGGTGTTTTGATTAACAGTTTGCTGGATCATTTGGTTGATGTCGTCGAAAGATGTCCGCAAGGGTTTAACGTCTACGTAATCAGCTGTTACAGTAACAAGAATGCGAGAATTTTTCGCCACTGGGGAAAAAATGACCAAAAAAATAAAACAGAGCAAATGATTAAATTTTACCTCCTATTTATGACATATACTTCCCACCTTCTAAACTCTAATTTTCATAAGCAAAGCAAGCACAAGCCAAAGCATAAAAGCACTTATATTAGCGTTAAAACGAGCACAGATAAATGTGCAAGCATAAGCAAACGTGCAAGGCCAGGGACACGTGTAAGCAGAGACACGTGCAAGCATAGAAACAAGTGCAGCCACAGGCACACATGGAAGCAGAGTGCACGCACAGACTAAGACACACGTGCAAGCACAGAATACTTGCAGACACCGGTACACGCGCAAGCACAGTCACACGTGCAACCATAGGAAAACATGGAAGCACCTATAAACGTGCCACGTGCCGTTCTTTGGTGGCGCCCTTATGTGTAGACACGTCCGAAAACGATGGTTGATGACGATGACATGTACATGTACAAGGATAAGAAAGATTTCCTTGAGCTTGCGCGTATGTTTGTGTCGCGGTGATTTTTAGCTGATTATGATTTTGATTATTTTCTGCTTAACCTTCTAATTATGCGTTCATTACTGCCGTTGTCACTAGAAGGACCCTTACGTTATGCATACGCCTGCGACTGTGGTTGCGTCCCTAAAAAATTTAGCTAAACAACCCTGCGTGCGCGTTGCTATACATCAATAACTAAAAACACAAGGAAGAAACTACAAGTCGACTCACTGAAAGACCTTCTCGGTTGGGGTTACAAATGGCAATTAAAGTAGACTAATTCAAAATTTTAATTGTTTATATTACTGTTGTGTACATGGAAGTAAATTCTTACATCATTTTAATATACTTACTACCTTAGTAGAACTAGGTTATGCAAAGTTGAAACGAATAGAACGTTAACTTTACGTTTGCGGGGAAGTTTAAGACAAAACTTTCTTTTTCTACACTACTTTGTACTTCGATTTATCCTACTAATTGAGAGCGTTCCCATTTAAGTACAAAGCATCAGTTAATGATCAGTTAACGTATACATTACATCAAAAGAAAGATACTAATAACCGAACAAATACACAAACAAATAACGCTAAAATCACCTTTCAACTGCGGAGTTCCTCTAGTCAGTTTGTCAGTAGACCCTGATCTTTTCTTGCCCTCAAACGCTTCTGTCAATTCAACGATAAAGTAAAGTTAAGGTCGAACACGGGTACGTTACTTTTTTTTGTCCTACATTTTTATTGCGAAAATGAAATTAGCCGTGCAAACCCTTTTTACCAAAAGAAACAGAAACCCAGAGTTCTTTAATCTTAAGATAATGCCGATCGACTTTCGAACAACGGAACTCAGGAGTACAACCATTTAGAACGTATGGCCCCCAGGGGGAAGGGGGTACTCCTGTATATAAGCTATATAGGTAGGTGCCGCGGAATAGGGTATGGTTTTTGAGCTTCTCGCTCCTTAAATAGGGTATCCATTTGCCCTTTTATGGTTATTTGATCCCTGTGCGATCCTCAGGTAGGGTACCTTTTTTGTATTAGATAAAATTGATCTATTAAAACTGAACTACCCGTTAAGACGATTTATGAAAGAAAATAATTCAAAACGACGTGTTCACAAAATCTGTTGTTGTCGTTATTCTCTTTAAAAGGGGTAATCTTTCGGGTTTGTCCCTTAAAAGGGTGTCAATTTGGCATTTTTAACCCTTAAACAGGGTCAGGGTTCAAGAACCTTTGCGGTACACACCTATTCTAAATTGACGGGAGTACTTCCCCCAGGTGGGGGGGAGTGGGAGAGGGCGTATGGCTTGGTATTTGCAGGTTTTCCTATGCTTGGCAATGACTGCAAGCTCTTTCACTGAGTTCTTATCAGTTCAATGTGTCGTTTGGAGTCTAGGCTTGTCTACTGAGCAAATAATGTAGCACAAAGTAATTCACCTGATTTCCCTTTTTCCTCTACACTTTCCTTTCCCAGTATGAGCGCCTTAGCCTGAAAAAAAAAAGCTTTTACAGTAAGCTTGTAAGCAGATGCAATGCTAAAATATACACCAATTATTGGTCTTTTTTGAGCTTTTTCTCATCCAACAAAAACACGACACAGCGCGCAATACAGTTCCGAGCCCTACTTGTGCAGCTAGTCTGAAAAAGAAATAGACCAGTTCCCAGTCTCTTTAGTTTCCTCTACAAAGCAAGCCCAAGTGCACATGGACAGTCATCGACATGTTTTAGAATTACCCCAATATCGATTATATGGAGTATTTCGTATCAATATTGGCCCACCCTTACTCAATATGTTTTGTAAGCCGTAGGCGGTATGACAGAAGAAGTGGACAGGGGAAGAAAACAAAAGTACCGTGTCAAGCATTAGCGGCAAGTGCCAACATAGAGCGGCAAAACAATTGGTCGCCAGCACAGCCTGTGAAGGCTTTTGACGATAAAAGGTGATCAGTGGGTGAAAATTAAACAAGGCGGACTGACAGACCTTCTTGGGAACTTGAGCTGCTAGACTGTCCACAATCAGTCGTTTGAGTTCCAGCGTCCATTTATGCTTCTGATCTCCATTCCTCGCCTGTTAAGAATGAAAGGGCAGAATAAAGATCCCTCGCGCTCTGGTCATTAACTGTTTTAACATTTTTTACATAAAGTTTTCTTATTTATTAACCGTCGCTTTTTAGTTTCCATTTAAACTGACGAACGCCAAAGTTTTTTGGTGAAACAAATGCCCTTTTAAAACTTTTCTTTCAATGTTCCTTAGGATCACTTTTATGGTCAGCGTCAAAACTTTCTAAATATTTTAAGATGTCTCTCTTGACTGCAATTTCAGCACTTTTCTGTTAAAGAGGGTCGTTAAGACTGTTTACTTTAAGCGACAGGAGACCACTGATTGACAGGGCAAGAGAAGAGTTAAGAAGTACAATCGAAGCTCTCGTAAGCGTCTATCTCAGAAATTCAGAAAAGTGGACGCAACAAGAGCTGGTCGTTTTCGAGAATGGGCTCTCCAAAGAAACCACGTGGTAAAAACAATAGAGGGTGGTCGCTTCTAAGAGCTTTTAGCAGAAACCTGAGTACATCTGGCTTTTAGCAGAAAGCTTGGCATTTGCTGTTGGTTACCAATAGTATTGTAATAATAATACTAAATATACAGAGTTTAAGTGATAATTCAAACGGGGTTTCTCAATGGTGGCGTATATACAGGTCAACTCCACGAACCGTTAGCGCTTGTTTTGAATTACTTCAAATTTGATCGAGAAGTGAATGCCTTTTGACTGAGTGGTCGCTTACGAGAACTTAAAAACAAAGGAAAAGACCTTACAAGACCTTTCAATTACAGAGTTTAAGTGACAATTCAAACGGGGTTTTACAATGCTGATTGTAACTAGAGCTGGTCGCTTACGAGAGTGGCGGCAAGGAGATCAGCTTCGACTGTAGTAAGAATCTTCTCCTTACCAAGAGAACAGTTTTTGTTCCAGCAAACTTACCAAAAAAGTGTAAGTTATCTTCTGATTATCAAAGCGTATTATTTCAAACGCCAGTGGTTCTTTGGGTACAGATTCCAACATCATCATGTTCGACAACTAACGAACAAAGAAAAACATAAATTAGCAGTTGTGTTATTGTTTAGTTTTAACTGCAACATAGTTGTCAAGACTAAGGTTGTCCTTTCTCGTGTTTGTTTAGTGGGCGACGCAAATAAAATGTCGTTGTCACAAAAAACGAGTTCACATTGGTATACAATATTCTGGACTAGATTTCAAGATTATCCATGTGAGTAAGCGGAAAGCTCTTTTAAGCAGAGTTTTATAAGTTTAATTTGCTTTGAAAAGTTCTATTTGGCGAAGTGGAAAAGAATAGTGGTGGACATTATGTAAATATCCACCACTGACTACTAACACTGAGATGAATAATTGTTTTTTTATATACAATCAAGGTGAATAACCAGTTCCAAAAAGTTATTTTGTATTCTGACAAGGGGGGGGGGGGGGGGGAAACCTACGCCAGGCAGGGCAACCCCGCTTCGCTTGGGGGAAAAAAGCAAAGCTCCCTAAATTGAGCCAATCAGAGTGCACGAAAAACACTGTTCACTTATATGGTAGATACGATGCAAGTTTGTTCCAGGTATCAACAATATCTAGTGAAACAATATATCACACACCATCAGTGTAGCCTTGCAAGAGTAGCCAGTTTCTTTCCGTTTTGTGATGAGAAGGATTTTCTCAAATAGAAACAGATATCTATCTGTTCTAGTGCCATGCATTCGAAAGGTGTCCTGTAAGGCGAGAGAGA
>Ga0126336_10001060_pt1 | contig 13410 bp, 8 predicted proteins | sample SidCmetagenome_FD_92530 | JGI IMG/M metagenome (GOLD analysis project Ga0126336, IMG submission 92530) | Coral microbial communities from El Islote,Puerto Morelos, Mexico - Siderastrea C C metagenome | ecosystem: Host-associated > Invertebrates > Cnidaria > Coral | place: El Islote,Puerto...
GTTTTGGTTTTCCTTGCATGTTGGAGATTGCAGGAGTCTACTGAAGTCATGCTTTTCTTTACCCAGTTCAAACTGGTGCAATCAAAGAGGCTGAAACTATGCTATGGTGAAGAGTAACTATATAATTATCTTATAATTGTATAGTTACACTACAGTAGTGTATAGCTGTGCATTTATTTAACACTTTCAAAGAATCTCATTTAAAATCAAGAAGCTCAGTCATAATTAAAAAGTACCCGAGCTACATGTACGTAAACAACAGTTTCAGTAGCTTTGTTTCCACAGCACCCAATGCTTTATTCTGGGGAACTCTATTGAGCTGTCCCCTGCATTAAAAGCAGTCACATGCCAATTTCCCAAAGTTGGCTGCTTTAGAGCCTGTTGACACTCTCTCTGTGATTTATAGCAAACTTGAATTTGCCATAAATAAAAATAACCCTAATTAACTCCAAATCCTCTGATTACAAAATACAAATTTGTACATGTACACATTTTCTTAAGATTCCTCTTGGGGTGACTTAACAGCTAACTTGAATTCAGTGTACACTTGACTGGCTGCACAGTTACATGTACAGTTGTAAAGTGGAAATTTAGAAAATTCCTCTTGTTTATGACGTTTTCTTGTTATTTGTTAGCCTGTCCTACTGCACCTATTCCGCTGTCTGGTAATGGGACATTTAGCAGCCTCAACTACCCAGTGGACAACTACCCTTCAGAAAAGAGCTGCTTCTGGAACATCACTGCCGCAGCTGGCAAACGTGTCAAGGTTACCATCAAAGATTTTGCCATGGGTAACTGTGATCCAGGGTATTGCGAGAGGGGAACTTGTCCTCATGTGGATCTTCTTGATGGTCCTTCAACAAACTCTCCATATTTGGCACGATATTGCACCAATTCAGTCCGAACATCAATCATTTCAAGTGGCCAACAAATGTACGTGAAGTTCTATTCCGGGTTTTCACGTGATCGTGGTTTCCTAGCTGAGTATTCTGAGACAACGGATGATCCTTCTCCCACGGTAACAAGACCACCAACAACAAAGCCACAAACAACAACTGCAAAACCACCCACTACTGGTATGTCTTTTTGTAATAATACACAGGTACATGAAGAAAATAATAATATGAACTGCTGAGAGAAAGCCGATCTTCGTAGTTAGAAATTTACTTAATAATTAGCTTGCAAATTAGAGCCTGAAAAAAAATTGGGTTTTCACAGGTTTCAAAACAGAGACGTTCATATTTGTGATTCCACTCCTCCTGTGCAACTGAATGCTCTACAGGCACTCTGGAGCATGAAGCTGCATGTGGGAGATGGTCAATTGTGAGTTACAATAATTAATCCTTGAAATGGCAAATATCTGATCAAACATTTACATATTTCAAAAAAAAAATCAAGCAATGTGTGATCTGCTGATTAAGTAACTCACAAACGAAACTGAGATCTTTGTCTTTTCTTGCCTGCCACACTTTTTCTAAAAACTGTTTAATTTATAGAGTGCCTAATTAAGTGATGTCACAAAGTTCTGAAGTCGGTATCTGACCTGGACAAAGGTCTCAAAATCCAGCAGTCAAATTATAGAACGGAGAAAGTGTTAGCTGAACATAGCAATAAACCATTAAGATGCAGTTTAATTGTCAAACTTAACACTGCCATTAAAATGTCAATAATTGGTTCAACCATCATGTAACAAAGGGGGGTTAAAATTGAAGGCTTTGTTTGGGAAATCTAGGGAAAAGACATCTTGATAACAAAATTTTTGAAACCACGCGTATGATTTCAGACGAGTTAACAAATTTCCTCCAGTTTTCCGTGGTATGGCCTCTTATTTCCCACGATTTTCATCATCTAGCCGTCAAAATGTTGTGTACGCAATGGACTCTCATCTCCCACGGCTCTCGACCAATCAGAGAGCGAGAAACTGATAAGATGTTGTAAAAGCTGCACTCCACTCAGTTCAATTACCATTATAAATTATCTATCACTGATCGCGTGTTTTCGCTGTGCTTTACAGGTGCTGCCGTGTTGACCATTACACTGTTTTTGGTGATCCTGCCATCCTTTGCTGCCACGATGTTTTCTCCCTGAATGATGCCTCATTAGGCAAACGTATCAGCAGGAAAATAGTGAACTGTATCAACTTCTTAAAAGTAGATAAAATAAAATCAGTAGAGTAGTTTACAGTAGACTGTTAATTCACGCACAGTATAGTAAACAGCACCACAGGAAAGTACTGCTCAATAGCTTTCATTTGAATGGTCACACTTTACGATTTCATCCACAGACTCAAAAGTTAGAACCACCTTGTGTAGCATAATAAACAGCACCACAGGAAAGTAGCTCAATAGCTTGACAATCCACTCTTAGAAAACGAGGACAAGAGGAGTACGTCTAATCGTTATTTATTCCTTTGAGCCCCAACAACAACATGTATATTCTCCTCACTACTAGCTGTCTTTTCCTTTTTTATGTTACATGTTCAGAGAATTTGCTAAAACATCAAGAGATTTTGTCTTAAGGTGATTATTTCGTTCGTATGATAACCTGTTTGTTTGACTATGCAGTGATATTGTTAAAAAGTAAGGAGAAGTAAGATAATGGTCTCTATTAATCAGCTATAACAGGTATTGTTAGATCAAAACTTTTACATTACTTTATGAAGTTAGAGTTGCTCAATGAAGGTAAAGGGTTAGATTGGATCCATACGAAAGGTTGTCATCATCAATTCGATGTAAATGAATATTCAAGGGAAGAGTCTCTATTCGGGAATATTTTTGAGGTGTTCATGTCGCCCGCCCATGAGTAAATATATTAAGTTAAATAATTCGAAGTCGAAAATATGGGGAATGGTCCGCCCATTTTCCCCAGCCAAGGGCTCATGTTAGAAACGCTCGACTATAATAAAACTAAAATTAAACTAAATACTATAACAAAAAATTGAAAAGATTTCTTAAATGTTAAAACAAACCATATATCTTATTAGTTAAAGTAAACCCAAGTCATCTTAATTTATACGCAGTACGCATTTAAAGGTTGCAGCTCGTCAGAGTTAATCTTTTAGGAAACTTTATACTGTAAAGTATTGTTGTTGTATATTTAATTAAAAGTATCCCAGCTGGTACTTAGAGCCTGGCCAGCTGGCTATTTCTCTACTGAGCCTGACGTGACTTCGTGGCCACGCACCCTATCGCACACAATCATGTTTCATACATGTATGCTGTACAGCGCCGCAAATGATCCCGAGACTGCAAATGGTCCCCGACCGCAAATGATCCCCAAATTGGACCGCAAATGATGCCAGGACCACAAATGATCCCCAAATCGGATCGTAAATGATCCCGCTAAAAAGCGTGGAATGGCGTGGAGTATCAGTGATCGGAAAGTGAAAATACCGACAAAAAAACGAAAAACAGAACAATCTCTTTTTTATCAGTGAAATAAAACATTTTAAAGGTCATACACTTCAATGGCATAAAAGGCAAAAATGATTATGTTTAAAAATATATATTTATATTTATATGCATACACAGATGTGATGGATGGACGACTGACTCCGAGACGAGAAAGTCACAGGCCTCCAGGGCTCGGCGATTGACATCCGGCCTTGAAATCAAAGGTTACTAATTCTAAAACCATGTGTGAGAAAGTCACCAGACCACGTAAGCGTGTCCTGTTCGCTTGCGATCGCGTTTTTAGAAATTGCTAAACTGCTATTCAATTTAATTACTCTCTTGATGTTGTTTGTTGGCGTTAATGCAGGTGGAGATGATTAAGACCAGAAAAATGAAAGTGATAAAAAAGCCGAGTTAGAGTTGGATCTTGCAGTGTGTTGACATTTCGTGATTGCTTTCTACATCCCACATGGTTTCGGTCTAGCGCCTCATTTGCACACTTGCTTTTGGAGAAAAAAAATACCGCAAATCAGCGCAAATGGCAATAACAAACTGCATTTTAAACTCCTTGGTAATCGGCAACTGTCGCTTCTGTGCTTTTTGTGAGTGGGGCGGGAATGCGGTGTTTCCTTGGCAGCGTTTACCTTAAAGGGGCCTGGTCACGAGGATTTCGCAGATTTCTGGTCAGAACTGTGCTAGAATTATAGGTAGCTTACTTTATCCATGCCCAATTGTGTTTGAAAATTTAAAGGAACATGACCATTTAATATCGATTTAATGTCAACACGCTGAAAGAATTTGAAAAGTTTAGCCTAATTTTTTCAAATTGCAAGCCATTTCCATCCGTGCCATTCGTAGCAACAGACGACAGAAAATAGTTTCAGTGAAGTAATATAGTCTTTGGTAACAAAACTAGACCATTATTTCTGGGCGTTTATTGATGTGAGGACATATTTTTGATTTTTAAAGTGCACTAAAATAGGGTGACCATGCCCCTTTAAGTTACTATTTGAGTTGTCACGCAACCTTTCGAAACGTACATAACTTGTTGCAATGAGCTGGTTATGCACTCCTGAGCAATCAAAAAAATATTTCTGTATTGTAAATGTGAGTGTTAAAGTGAACCCAACCTGCAATGCTAAACCAAAGGTTAAAAAAATTGCACAAGGACTACATTGCATCGTAGCATTTTTAGAATTTTTTTGCCCCGAAACAGAATACCCAAGCCATGATTTATGGGGCTAAAACGTGCTTTGAGGAATAGTAAAGACAAAACCTCCACTGTTTACATCATTTCCCTGTCCTCGCCATGCTACCATCCACGCCATTCCACTGTCCACGCTATTTCAATGTCCTCGCCGTTCCATTGTCCACGCCATTCGACATTTTCTAGCGGGATCATTTGCGGTCCGATTTGGGGATTTGTGGTCCTGGGATCATTTGCGGTCCAATTTGGGGATCATTTGCGGCGCTGTACAATGCTCTATCGTATATAGAAGGCGGGATGCGTACTTATGCAAAGGCAAAGTTTGAGGGGTGAAGGCACGAAGACGCGGAGCTGCGAGCCACATGGTTTATTGCAATCAAATTGCAACAAGATTTTATTACAACTTGCTGTTGGTGCATTATAACATTACGGCAAGCGCTATTACAAGTTACGACGGTGCAGGCTCCCCTGCTCAAACTTTGCATTTTTGTTTACAATACCGCCAGATACGGTAAGCAAGCTACATATGTGCTAAACGTTTTACACGGATCTTATACCTTTCAGTTTACTCAGGTTTACTTAATTTGTCTTAAAACGCTAATGATGACAGCGTACTGAAAAGATGCTGAACTAGTACTTTAGGAATTGTACCTTTTCATGCAATTGTAAGTAAAGCTTGAATATGACTGTACGCATGTTTTTTAATTTTGTATATTACGTTAGGTCTCAACCTAGACTACGAACAGTGTCTCTTTCCGCTCGGGGATAGTCGAGGGAACGAACAAGCGAGTGGGCGCGAAAATCGCCCGCGTCCTTGAAACGTGACACGCTAGTGTAGTGAGTCTCTTTCCGACCCACTACACTTGTGGCTCGACACGCGCGTCACGTTTGAACCTGGCAGGCGATTTCGCGCTCGCTCGCTTGTTTCTTCGACTATCCCTGAGCGGAAAGAGAGACTGCTTGTAGTCTAGTTTCGACCAAACGGATTCAACAGTTCTATTCAACAACTTTCAACATTGTTAAATGCGTTTAGGCACGCATTCTGTTTTGTTAAATGCATGGTGTGAAACACTCAACACCAGCGACGGGGTTGTACATCATGATAGCCTTCTTGACTGAGCAATCACAGTTTTACCCAGTGTAATTTCTGGAATAGTTCCTCACTATCACAGTGATTGTCTGAGACGGTTGTGACGCGTGCGGTACGATTCTGTAATTTTTGCAATTTTTGAGAAAGAACCTTTCAACAGCATCCCCACACCACGCTTCAATAATGGAAATGAGGTTGGACTAATGAGTTATAAATGGTAAAAAGAGTCTCAAGTGGGACAAAATGGTGAATATGTTTAATGGCGCTAATACCGGAAGCAAAGAAAGTTCATTAATATCACACTCCTAAGTGAGGTTTTCTTCAATGTGCACACCTACAGAGGTAGTTGTCGAGAAAGGGAACTGATTGATTTTAATAATAGGAAACAATGAAATCTCCTGACTGCAAGAATTGACAATCTTTGCCTAGAAACAATCAGCAGAAATTCTATCTTCATCGTACTTAAAGTGAGTTTGTTGGCTGCTAGGCAGACGCTAATTCTTTTCAAATCCGGGTTGACACGATTTATTTCAGTCGACATCGTTACTTGCGAACGTACGTAATACTAGTATCGTTTGCATCATTCTAGGTTGCAGATGTAGACTAGGATGTCTAGAAATCTTGCTGTTCAGAGTGATACTACAATATGCTGCGGTAATTTTAATAGAAAGAGCGTTAGTTCACAGCGAACAACGATGAGTTCTGAGAATACCCTTTTGAGAGGAGCACGTGATTAGACTTGTGTTGATTTTGAAGCATAGTGATTATCAGTATGTCAACGTTCCATACTTGTATGGCACAGACAAACCGCTTTAAACCTTGTGGGTAGCGATACTTGATAACTGTAAACTGGTAAAACTTAGCATCCGTTGCCATAATTTCAATTTCAACCATGTGTGACATTATAATTGAGGAGGCCTTATTAACATAAGCTTCATAGTTTAGGCCTCCTCGCCACTGTTACCATCATTCGAGGTCATTCTTTCTTCTCTCGTTTCTTTATTCATTATCTTTGTATTATTGTCTGTGGTCTGGCAAAAAATAACAACAAAATAAGAATAAATAAAAAGCGCTAATGGAAGGTTAACGGTTTCGGAAACCTAAAGACTGGCTGAAATTCGGTTGAAAGGCTTTGAGATGGACAAGAAACACTTAAAAGAAACACAAGGACAACACTGTAGCGCATGCGCTCTGTGTGATGTTTGTGGAGCATGTTGTTGTCAGCAGGCCGTACTCAGCGATTACGAGAATTATAGTCTGGTTGGAAATCTCCGTGTATTAGCACCTTTTTCTCGGCATAAGGGAAAGTTACAACTGGTGGCAGCGGTGTACAGTGCTGAACCGTCCGTAAGACATTAATTTGTTTGTTTATATCGCTGGAGCCGTATTTTGGCTATTTTGGCTCGTAGTGATGGACCACGCGGCCAGCATGGACTCCTTCGACTCAGGCTCGTTTTCGAGCTGTTCAACGCCTGTACCGAAAAGATCACCTTCAAATCCTTTCCAGCCGGGAAACCCGTTCTGTAACGAACAGGAGGTAAACACAGGAACGGATCCAAGCATTCTATCTTCTGCGAACGAGCTTTCGAATCTGTGGAACGGCCTAAGGTGATGCCAAAGGGGTACCCAACGGTTCTCTTCGGAAGGCCTAAATCACCTGAGGTATTCGGATTTAATTCAAGTGAAAACTAGAGATTTCTTTGGTGAAACATCACCTCGGACTTTCGTAACAAAAGGAATTATCAGTTCCTATTGTTTTCGGAGGGACATCAGCAGCTCGGAAATTCGACGGATAGGAATTTTTTCCTAAAAATTCTGCGGCCTAAAATTTCAGCTGAAAACGCCGAACAGATCAACCTTAATTAGCTTACACAAATATGGCTTTAAAAAGCTCTGAAACAATTTAAGAAAGCAGAAAATGATATTTCAATTTTTTTTGTTAAAATTTTCTCGTTGGGTGCCCCTGACGCCAATATCACACGATCAACACAACACACACACATTAATTAATCGTCGGTTCGCAAAACCGATCAAGCTTCCTGATGGCTACGATGGCCGTACCTGCTGACGGGATTACCTGCGACATTTCGATAGATGTGCTCTTATAACTGGCCGGACCTCAGAAGAATATAATCAGCTGCTTTTTTTGTTTGCGGCGCTTCGAAATTCGTTTTGAAGCCCAAAAAATATTACATGGCATGTCCTACTCCGATTGCAGTGATCATTCCAAGTTAGTAGCAAGGCTTGAATTACGCTTTGGTGTGGAAAAACAAGCTGAACTTTTTCAAGCCAGACTCCATAACCACCGACAACAGGGAGGTGAGTCCCTGAAAACTCACCTCTTGTTTCCGACATAAGGAATATGGCTAGTTTAGCATATCAAGACAGCTCCAATGGCCCAGGACCGCTTTGCCGTACAGCACTTTGTTGATGCCATACGTGATGTTCACGATCGGATGCGGCTTCGGCGAGACAAAGCGCGTACGTTTGATGAAGCTTTACTAACTGCATGTGAATTGGAAGCCTTTCGCATAGTTGATACTAGGCTGACAACATCCAAACCACAAATTAGGTAAGTACATACATACATACGTGATCTTCATTTGTTTACGCTAGCCACGTACAACAATTGCTGATTTCCAAGTGGGGCGTAATGTTATGTATGGGATTTAAAAAATAAAGAATGTCAAAGCATAACTCAGTATCAGGAACAGGTAGAGCCGACACAGCTGGCACTTCAATAAGATGAAGTGACAGAAAATTAAAACTCAGCAGCGGCATCACCTCGCTGAGCAGTAAGCTCTACAAAACCTTGCAGATCAGGCACAAGAATTTCTGAGGGTTGAAGGGCAGACCCTGTACCCAAAGTACCCGCCAAACCATGTTTCCTCCTCGCAGAAGCTTAGAGTGCTGGTATTGCAAAACAAAGGGACATCTCCAAAAGGATTGTCCACTCCTTAGGAATACCGAGTCTGTGCAAATCAGGATGTCGGAAAACGAGATATGGGCATTCCCTGCCCCTGCAGCCCGGGGGGCAACCGAACGATTCAAAAGAGCACTTGCCCCATGGTGTCAAGGTTTCTTCGAAAGTATCTCGTGGTTTGTACATTAAAGGATTTGTTGATCAGTCAAGACGATTTTGTCTAGTAAAGTTTACGACAGGCTGCAGCAACATAAAAGATTTCTCCTCAGGAATGAGAACACAGATATTTTTCTCGCAGATGGGAGTACCGGCAAGACTCGTGTCACTGGATAGACAATGCTAACACCAGGCAGGCAAGAATTGCTGGTCATTTTTGTGGTGGCTGACATTGAAGACTTGAAGACGGAAGACGATGTGATACTTGGCATGGACCTACTCTCGCAAGCTGGGGCATCTATAAACCTTGTTCAAGGAGGAGTAATAGTAAATAAAGAGACAATGGACCATCACGACTCAAGGAATCAAATGCTTAGTTACCGCTGTATGGTTCGCCGATCTGTTATCGTAGAAGCGAAATCTGAGGTTATCTTCCTGGTCACTATTAAGAAACGCATGGCAGAATCCACCCCCTGACTCCGGACCTCGGTTTACAAGAGGAGGGATTATTCATCGCAAGGACATTGGTTATTGTAGTTGGAACTTCCAGTGGACCAGCACGAATCCTTAACTTATCTGATGAGCCACAGGTCCTGCAACCAAATACAGTGGTAGCAATAGCCAAGCTAGTACACAATGTTACGGAAGTAGAATTACCGGAGGATGCGACTGGATCACATACGGAACCCAAGCAAGCTCAGTGCCAAGGTTAGGGTCTACAGATGGATGAAAAGGAACTGCCTGAACCGCTACAAGAATAAGTAGAAAGGAGCTCGGCTTATCTGACCGAAGAGGAAAGCAAGCAAGTTGTTAACCGTCTGACAAGGAACAAGCATGTGTTTTCAATGAGCGATTGAGATCTTGGAACGAGTAATGATGTGCAACGCCACATCAACACAGGCAGTGCTACACCGATAAGACAATGCCCGGAGGACGGCAACTTCGAAACAGACAGAGATTGGCCGTGCAGTTACCCAACTATTGAGTGAAGGGAAGGTACAAGGATGTAACAGTCCCTGGGCTTCCCAAGTGGTTTTGGTAACAAAGAAAGGGGGAAGTCAGAGACTGTGGGTGGACTATCGCTAATTAAATTCTGTGACAGTAAAAGATGCGTTTCAACTTCCACGCATAAATGATTCTCTGGACTCTCTGTCCGGTGCTAAGTGGTTCTCCACTCTTGAGATGGCCTCCGGGTACTGGCAAGTTGGAATGGACTCCACCACCAAACAGAAAGCTGCATTCGTCACTAGTGGGGGATTATTTTAATCGAACTGTATGCCGTTAGGCCTCACAAACTCACCAGGGATCTTTGAAAGATTGATTATGCTCGTATTGAAGGGGCTTCAGTTCAAAATTTGTTTGTGCTACTTGTACCACATCACAATCTTTGCTGAAACTATCCAGGAACATCTTTAACGGTCGGAAACGTTACTCGTACGATTCGTTTCAGCAGGCCTCAAACTCACGTCCAGCAATAAGTGCAATCTCTTTCAACAAAAGACCTCCTACTTAGGAGACATTGTGACAGAACAAGGTGTAGCAACCGATCCAGCAAAGGTTGAACGTCTTTTAAACTGGCCAATCCCAGAGAGTTTCCTGGGTTTAGCATCATATTACAGGCGCTTTGTCCCAGTATTTGGGACCAGAGCTAGGCCTCTGTACCAACTCACAGAATCAATCAAAGACTTTGAGTGGACTAATGCCAACAGGCATTTGATCACCTATCCAAAACAAGAAGGACTATTCATTCTGGACACAGATGCAAGCAATCCCGGCGTCGGAGCAGTCCTGTCCAAACTACAAGATGGAGTCGAGAACCCGATAGCAAACTCGAGCAGGGCACTGTCTAGGTCTGAGAGGAATTATTGTACTTCAAGGCGAGAGCTCGTGGCAATTGTTGAATTCACCTAAACTGCACCGACATTAGCCGCAGGGGTCCCAGGTTTTAGTCCGGACAGATCACGCCCCGCTACAATCTCTTCTTGAACCTACAGACCTTGAGGGACAGTTAGCACGCTGGATGTCCTTCTTGAGCACCCTTTAATTTGAAATTGAGTACCGAGAAGGCAAGCGCCACAATAATGCCGACGAGTTGTCTCGGGGACCCTGCGAGGACTGCTTCAAATGATACCAAGTGTGGCAAAAGAAGGGACCGCTACCCATGCAGGTGTGAAGTGGGAACGTTGACAGAAGAGGAAAAAGAACCAGTAGGGCTACCCTATAAGTCGTTACTAGGAGAACAAATGTGACTTTGTGAAATTGGAACCTATGTGGACAACCAAGTTACCTGAAACAAAAACACTTACAAGATCCTGTCTTGAAGGCCTTTATTGAGCTGGAGAAGTCCATTAAGGAACGCCCACAATGGGCAGACGTATCCAAAAAAAGTCCTACATTAAAAGCACTTTGGTCCCAGTGGGATCGTCTTTCCTTCCGAGACGGAGTGCTTTGTCGTAGATGGGAGAGGGATAATGACGAGCGAGTAGCACACCAAATTTTGCCTCCAGAACGTTTGGGAGAGACTGCCCTCCAAGCTCACCACAACCATACGACAGCTAGTCATAGAGGAGTTAACAAGTCTCTCAATTCTCGTAGACACCACTATTGTGTATTGGCCCGCTTTGACTTCACAGACCCACAGATGGGTAACGGAATGTCGTGATTGTGGTGCTAAGAAGACGTCAGGGCGAAATCGTCGCGCTCCCCTGAAGCAGCATGTCGTGGGTGCTCCCCTTGAGAGAATCGCAATGGACATACTCGGTCCCCTCCCGTTAACAACCAGAGGAAACCGGATACGTGCCTGTTGTGACTGATTACTTTACTAAATGGACCGGAAGGTATCCCATTCCTGACCAGAGTGCCGGAACTGTTGCAGAAAAGTTGGTATCTTAGTTCGTTTGTCGTTTAGGCGTGCTACGACAACTCCATATTGATCAGAACACCAATTTTGAATCAAAAGACATGGCTTTGTAAACTATTGGACATTGAAAAGACGAGAACGACACCCCGGGGCCCTTCACACGGTCAAGTTGAAAAATAAAATCACACATTGATTGAAATGCTCTTGCAGGGGAAAATTAAATGACAAACAAGAATATTGGGACCTTCACCACTTGTATGATGGCTTACAGGTCTTCTGTTCGCGAATCCGCTGGGTCGACTCCCAATGAACTGATGCTAGGAAGAGAAATCGAAGTGCCCTTGGATGCTGTTACTGAATTACCTCCTGATACTCCATGTCCAGTCACAGATAACGCACAGGCTCTGCATCAGAGGTTGGCGGCTGCCCATGAGTGCGCACGACAATGAAAACTCAAGAAAGCTGCTGTTCGCCAGAAACAAAATTACGAAAAGAAGATGGCTGGGAAACGCCCTTTAAGTGGGCGACAGCGTGTGGTTACATCAAGTATGTCGTAAGAAGGGAAGAAACTAAAACTTGACTGTGCATTGGAGAGTCCATACCTAGTGACTGCGGTCTTATCAGATGTGGTTTATCGTATCTAAAAAACACAGAGAGCCAAGCCCAAGGTAGCTCATCTACACAGGTTGAAGCTTTATCTGTGAGCACCTCTTGAGAGTTGGTGATCTGTCGGTAATTTTTCCCCAGCAGTAGAACCCCCAGTCTTTTAGAGTTGTTGCTCCTGAGCAGATGGTCGTTGACGATATGGAGTAACTCAGTCTTCGAATGATGAAGAGCCAAGCATTCACCGTTCCAATGCAGCGTCGGACGTTTCAGTGGGGGAGAGGGCGATGACTGGCTTGAACAAATTAAGCGGACGTGTTGCAGAATGTCGAGGCTATTGCGGAGTGTGGAGCTGGAGAACCGAGTGGGGATGTTGGAGCCAACACACCCATCGAACTAGACGCACTTCCAGAGACAGTGGTAGAAGACGTACAGAGAGGTCCAGGGAAGAGGAAGGTGAAAGCACCCGAACGTTTTGGCGAATGGGTTAGCGCGTTGAATGCTAATTGAGTTTACCTACAGAGAGCCAAGGGAACATTTATGTCGTTATTGAGTGGGACTAAGCTTGAACGAGGCTTCAACTGAACTCTTCTTTTACTGAGGAAAGGACCACAGAGGAACATTGTTCACTTTCCATTTAGTCGGTCGCATTTAGTAACAATACGTTCATGTTGGTAATTCGTCTTTTGAGCACCCCCTCCCCCCCTTAGGCATGTTGTGAACTTTATCCTGGGAAGTTAGGACTGCCTATATAAACAGTTTGTTAGTTCCAGTTTTCGTTAGCAGACCCTAGGCACTGAGGGCAGTGCTATTTGGTTCGCAAGCTATTTGGGGGAGAGCTGTGAAGCGCAAGCGCTTTGCGGGATTTATGGGGAGCATGTGTACAAGTTGTTGTTGTTGTAAGGGCGATTACTTATGATGGGCAATTACGAGAAATATTGCTGGTTTTCACGTGACGTCATAAAATTCTAAAATCATAATTCGCGAGGTCTTCAGATTTTATATCCCCACCAGGTTGAAGATGACTTAAAAATATATCTTTTCACAAATTTTCAACTCGGTAGCGTCTTTCGTTTTGAAAATACAGAATATTAAATTTCTGGCTTTTCACCGTACGTGACACCAACACGGTGTCCGTGACAAAGCTTTCTCCTGTGCGAAAAAGGACTCTCCTTGTGA
>Ga0126336_10001061_pt1 | contig 13407 bp, 7 predicted proteins | sample SidCmetagenome_FD_92530 | JGI IMG/M metagenome (GOLD analysis project Ga0126336, IMG submission 92530) | Coral microbial communities from El Islote,Puerto Morelos, Mexico - Siderastrea C C metagenome | ecosystem: Host-associated > Invertebrates > Cnidaria > Coral | place: El Islote,Puerto...
AATTAACCAAAACTAAACAAGGATGGTTACGACTGAGGGAGATTAAGACGGATTACGAATGACAAACTTGAAAAAACTTGCCAGCTATTTCAAGTTGCGTTATCTGTGACGTAGCTCCTTTAATGGGCATTACACACTGACATTTTTCTGTACAAGTACAGTACATAACTGTAGTAGCCAGACAGTCGACATTGGAGATGGGATTGTAAGTTAAAATTACAAAAGACACATGTTAGCATACAAAGGACACAGTTCAGTTTTTTTTTGTATGTTTACATGTAAGAGGTCAAAAGAATGAACTCACTGTAGTCTTAGTATCTTTTAGCGTCTGTGTTGCATAATTTGTTTGCTCCATGTTAAATGATTGCTGGCGGAGATTTTCAAGTTGATTTTCATACCTGAAATAAAAAAGGAAAGGATTTGAGCCTGTGAAAATTGCTTATTATTACATTGTCTACGAATAATTTACAAGTGACAAGTGAAAAAGCTGCTGGAAACAAGTTGACTTAGTTCAGGAGGGATACTAATCTGGAACACTGATGCGTTAACTTGAACCAAAACCTATTTCCCTTGGATTTGCTTCATACATTTATTGTAATAACCTTTAATGCATGTAACTTGCATCCTTAATGCCTCAAACCTCCTATTAATTCAAAGCAAATTTGTTTTCCTTTCATGTCAGTTTCGTACTCATTCTAGAGCCTTACCTGGTATTGTTATCACTTGAAAAAGTCTCCAAAAACAAACACAATAAAATGTGTATCACAACATGTGTGTTTTATGTATCAAAACTGAATGAATGTGGCACTTTCAGAGGCTTGCCTCAGGAAACATACAGGTACACAATGCGTGCAGAGCTGATGGCATTTTGTTTCAAAATATGGTGAAATTTATTGTGACAACCTATGGGTTTTACATGTACACCGCCATTCGTAAAAATTCAACCTTTGTCCATTTCCCTACAAATGAAGTTCAACTAAAGAAAGGCAGAGTTCCACTGTACTTGTAATAACTGAAACATTACAGTGAAAACAGAACTCACTGTCGTTTTTGTTTGAGTACTCTGAGAGCTCGCTGCTTGATCATATTCTGAAATAATTAAGAAATATAAATATGAGTGAAGTGATAAATCTTATTAAAATTCTATCATTGCACACGAACATGTGTCATTTCCTTTTGGACCCAACTGTGCCAATGATAAAAGTGTGAGGTATTTTTCACGTAACTCACTAAAGTAGCAAAGGGCTGATCAATCTAAAAGTAACAAGGGTCATTTCTTTTCAAACTTTATGGCATAAGGGCTGAAAATAAAAACAAAAAATAGTCATGTGTAGGAAAAAACAACAGTCAACAAGAACAGCCTTGTTACTGAATGGCCCAACTGCTTCAATAAATTGTCTACTGTACATGTAATGTATAATTACTGTATCTATCAACTTCATCACGATGGAAGTCACTAATGTTCCACCCCAGAGTGTCAAGATCTGCAGTGATTTTGTTACAAATTGCTTTGATGAGTCCTGGGACTCACCTCATGAAAAAGCATGAGTCCCAGTCCAAAAATCAATGAGTCCTGTATTAAAGATGCTTGAGCCTTCATGTAACCAACCAGACATTTAATCTCAAGTCAATTTTTTAAAAGCAACCCATTACAGTGTACTGAAAATAACAGAAATTAAAATAAAATGTTCTTTAAATAACTTAAGGACGTTCATGCGAAAATCTTCTACAACACAGTTTTTTATGATACTTTTGCTACAGTCGGATAATGAGTTACCTATGTCAGAAATGCAAGACCATTGGGGGGTCACCAACTTTGTTTTCGAGATAAAGTGCGTGGAAAACTACCCCAATTTTGACAAATCAGCCCTCGTAACTCGACATGGCCTCAGTGGTTGTTAGTTGAAAAATAATAAAAATAATTCGCTGATGACCCTTTTTCTCAGTTAAATTTGATTTAAGTGGGTCTGTTAGGTAAATAATTTGAACCCGTGTCATCTTTTCAGTTAAAACTCAACCTTTGAAATGGGCTTTTGCCAACACCGGGTAGCTAAAATAATAGCTGAATTCGATGATGCGTGGGCAGAAAACTTGAAAAAAAAACCTTCCAAAACACAGATTTTCTTCGATTTTTCATAAAATGTAGATGATCAATAAAGAAAGTGATCTATCAAAAGAAACTCTTTGGTCACTGAACATTTAAGAGAGTTAAATCCGTGTATAGATATTAAAATCCCCACTAGCGCTATAAATCTCTACATTTCTTCAACAGCACACACTTAATGCATGATGTGGCATGACATGGTGACATGAATTGCGTGCATAGTAAGGGTGCGCAGAAACAATTAGCGCGAACGTCCTTAAATTCTACCCTTGTAGGCCTTTGTAAAAGTCAGTTTTTAAAAAGCAAACCATTACAGTATACTGAAAATTACCAGCAGAAATTAAATTAAAATGTTCTTTAAATAACTCTTAGTCGGCCCATGTTGGCCTAAACAGTTGACAACACGTTACATTAGTTCAGAAGTTTCAGGAATTGAAGTCAAGTGTACTGCTTCACTCTTGACTGGAAAGATCAGATATATTAGTATTAATATTAATAGTAATTCAGGTAACTGCATTGCTGTCACATTTGCTGTCTGATGATCATTTAACCAGGCATGCCACAACAAAGTTGTATGCTAATAGTATCAGAATTCTTTACTTCGACGGAGAGAATTCTTTCTGTTAAACTTCATGCAGACATCACAGTATTGTACATCACAGCCCTGCAGCAGTCCATGATTTTTGACATTCTACAGCCTCCCATAGAAAGAGTTTTTTTGCCTTCCTATTGTTGTCGTAGCCTTCAGGAAAGAGAAAGCAATCAAAATCCCTCTACTGCACATATACATGTACAGTATATTTTAAAGTTTTTTGGGGAAGTAGGGGATAAGAAAGTAGTGTCTTTGTCACATTCCTCAAAATCTCAAATTTCATGAAAATGGCGCTGCTCTCTCATGTGGTTTTAGTTTTTAAGACAACATTAAGTTTCTTCCCTGTCCAGATGGAAACACATCATTTATTTATTTTTTAAGAATGCTTTATTTAACAGCGCACCAAGTGTTACAACTGGCAAAATTAAATAAATAATTACAAGGAAAACTAATCAGCTAATTAGCACAAAAAGCGAAATGAAAGGAAGCGAAAAGAAAAAAATGGCGGGCAAGCAAGTAATTAAAGAAAGGAAAAAACATTGATACATATCTGTAATGCTATGGTGCAGAAGTGCTACTGGGTTGAAAGGACCGAGAGGTTTTGTTAGCTTTGTGAAATGATTCTTGGGGGTAAGGTCTGTCATTGCAAGATTGGTAGAAGAGGTTTCCATTTCTTTGCAACTATTCTACCATCGTTTTCTATTTTGCAAACCTAAAATAAGTACAATAAAAAACCGTCCAATTTTGGAGTGCTTTCTTTAAGTTTGCAGATCCAAAAGAGATATTTTGCTATCAAGAAACAAAAATTGATTTTTAGTTTATATTTGGAGCCATCTGGCCTCAGACCCAAAGCAGCATCCGCCTCAAGTGACCTAGAGTCTTTCTCAATGATCCTGCTGGACTGCAGCCATGAAAATAAACTGTTCCACAAGGACTGGGTTTTCTCACATGTCCAACATAGGTGTAACAGGTATTCCGTTTCGTTTAGACAGAAAGTGCACTTTTCACTGTCTATGAATCGTAGTTTATGTAAGAAACTGTTGGTTGATAGTCGCCGATAAATAAAAACAATCACACACCATTTAAAGTTAAAGATAAAAAGGTAAATACTTTACCACCTATATATTGGAAATTGGGAGCTTGAAGAGAAGATATGATTCTTCAAGGATTTGAATGGTCATTTTCTCAAGGGTGAAGAGAACAGACTCTTCTTCTGTGTTACCCCCAAAAAAAAGATATGAAGGACACTACTGATTGCAACATTATGTTTTGATTTCCTCAAGCATGGACTTGAAGTTTTCTCAAAGGGAAGGCAACTCTTCCACCACGAACCACAATCCAGGAGTTTTTGTGAATTTTTGAAGCAGTTGTTAACATGTATGTGAAGGCCATGGTAATGCAAAATATCGTATTTCCTCCATTTAGGCCTCCTACCCCTGCTCCCACCGTTTCTTAGGTCTCATAAAGAGGTGGGCTTAGATGGAGGACTTACAAGGGGACAAACTTATTACATTTGTCCAAAGGTCAAAGCTCGGTGTTCACGGTGCAAAGATGCCAATATTTTGTCCACACACAATTGTCATGTATTGCAAGAGGAGAATTAGAAGCCTTGTTATTCCTCAAAAAGGTGAGTATTTGTTTTGAATTTTGTGTGAAGTTGAAGTTGAGCATGGTACAGTGTAATTCCTGAGTTTGTTGTTGATGTCAGTTAGTTAAGTTTAAATTCCATCAGGATAAGACATTTTCACTCAAATGCCTACTTTGAATGATTTCATTTCTCAGTTTTTTCCTTTCTTTATCAAGATTACTTAAGGTATCTGACAGAACAGAAAAATCTTATGTTCCTCGATTTTGACAAAAATTTATACGTACTAGAGGAAAACAAGAGCTATCGAATGGTAAAATTTTTAGGTTAAAATCCTATTTAGTTCAAGAGATAAAAATGCAGGAAGTTAAAGAAAGTATAAGATTGATGACAGGTGAAGTCAAGCATTTTTCATCAGCTTATTATAAACCATTGTAACACGTCAAATGTTGCGCACAATGTTTGTACTTTTTTGCAAACTTATGAAATTGCAGTACTCTCCACCAAATTAGCATCTGTCATGTTGTTTTTTTAACTGTTTTGGTGGTCATCTGTTAAATTTTATCACATAAAAACAAAATCATTGATCAAGTTTCAATCGAACCGGAAATATGGAAACAACTGCAGAGCTTCAGATTGCGGTCATGCATTTTGTTCTATTAAAACTGATAAACAAAGCGGCTGCATGTTTGTATTCATGTAATTACAACCTTTTGTCTTATTATTTTTGTATAACACTGTGGATCAATGAAGTAAACCTTTGCGTAGGTGTAGAAAAAATAGTGAAATTCTTTTAGTTTTCAATTTTATTTATCCTGGGAATGCCTATTGCCCTTTGCAACCTCAAATAAAGAAACAACATGAAGACATTTCTACAGCTTGAAGAAATAAACTTATGCACATCGAAATACTAACTTCCTAATTCCTTCCTCCTCTGTTTGCCTTTTCTGTCTGTGCTACAACAATTCAGCCCCTGAGGACATTCTAATTCTTCCCCCCCCCCTTGGTTTGCCTTTTCTGTCTGCGCTACAACAACTCAGCCCACAAGTTCAAGCTTCCTCCATCAAGGTCATAATTATACAGAAAAGAAAAATATCACAATTTAGGGGCAGAAGCAGATCAATGATCATTGAGTCTTCTACAGCACATGTCCACTTGCTATACTTGATGTGCACATACCGCTGACCATGTATTTGATGTATTTAATTAGCTGTTTGCATGTGATTGGATCAAAGTTGTGAGTTGGAAACGGCATACATGTAGAAGTTATTACTGTATTTTCTCAGTTAAATGCCAGGCCCCGAATAAATGCCGGGTATAAAAGAGGGAATTGTAAATAAGCCCGCCAGACATTTTTTTTTTGTTGTATAATAAACTTAAGATTTAAGGGCAAGATACTCAGCTGCCACGAAAAACAAATAATTACCAGGCTTTCTTAAAAAATGCAGGTCCAAATAAACTCTGATTCAAAGAAATGCCAGGTCCACCATGCCAAGTTTGAAACAAATGCCAGGACATTTAGTTGAGTAAATATGGTATTATAAGTACAATGCAAGCGTAAAAAGACAGGAATCAGATAAAACAAAAATGGTTTCAAAAAATTACAGTATTTCTCATTGTTGATGCAATGGCTGTGGAAATAGTCCTTAAGTCTGGGTGATCTTCAGTAAGGTTTTGCACAGTATAACAATTGAAGGGGTGAGAGGACAACCATCTTACTGTTTGTTAATGTTTAGGCCACTCGTTTTGTTCAAAATTGCCTGAAGTTTTGCATGGGACCTTCAGTTCATTCAAAAAACATTTGCCCAAAGACTTTTTTAACATAGTTTGAAGAAATTGTTTGAATGGCCGCACAAACTTCACTTAGTGAAATCGGGTAAGTGGATTTGAGTGCATATTCCAATGGAAAAAGGTTGCTGAGGTTTATTCTAGTTTCAGTAAGCTTGTTTTGCATATTTTGACTGAGGATTTGAAGCCATGTTCCTGCATTCACTGAATTTGCTGCATGAAAGCCTTGTTTGATACTTACAATTTTCTTAGTTATTGGAAGAAACAAAAATATTATTAACGTCAGTTTTTATAATGCATCTGAACTCTTGTTGAAATAAATTTTGTCATAACATTGTCAAAGTTTGCTGTAAAGGCTCATGGATCTACAGGAACTTTGACAATATCAGGATGACATTTATTATTGATAATTAAGAATACAGATGCATAAAAATTGATGTCAATTTGTTAAATGGAAAACAATCTCTAAAGATTGCCTTGTACACTCACAAATGTATGACTGTATAAATATGTTATCTAAAGGCCTACATCGATCTGAGGTCTAAAGTATGCCCCTTGGCCTACGGCCTTGGGCTATAGCACTGTACAAAGCACCTACAAAGCCCTCCCCGAAAGTAAACAACATTTACTTTTGGTATCTCGGTGACAATTAAGGAAATCAGGGAGCTATAGCAATGAACATAACACATGCATATCACACAGACACAAATATCTTCATATATTGCAATTACATGCACCACCGTTCAACTTCAAGTTAAATAAAAACAATCTTGCTACCAACAAATTTTAAAGCCCATGCACTGGAAAGCTAACTGGCATTTTTTATACCTACCTTTGAGGGACCGTCTCTCATCTTCTTCATCTGATCTTTGTACTTCATGAGTTCAGCATCGAGTTTGCTAATTTTCTTTTCTATAGACTCTCCTCGACTGTCCACCTATTCAACAGATTTAAATCTTAAATGTAGGTCGCAAACAAGAAATTGACCACTAAAGGTGAAGCTGACGTTAGCTAGGGCGGCATGTTGTCAAGTAAGATTCGAACTTCACAAAGACTTACGTTCGAAATAGCATCCGTGAGATTTGGTGGGGGTTCTTTTGGCTTACCCCGTCCAAATAATCTATTCATTTTGCGGCAAAATATACGTTTTTCTCTCCCTTACTGAAGAAAACTACTGTTTCGGCCACTGTTTCCTTTACGAAATTTGCAAGGCTCTCCTTCGATCACGTGATTATATTCTAAATATAGAAGCAGTATGACGTTATGTTTTGATTTTGACCGTGACGATAGAAGCGACTCAATACAAAGTAATAATAGTGAAATAGTGACTTGTTCACAAGCTTCAGATCAGACGAATGATATCCTGTTTCAGTTGAATCTGCAGAAAACAAAGGGAAAATCGGTTTTCGCAATCCACGATGGCGGCTAATCAGCGAAAGACCCTGGGTATGAGTCTGACCATTTACGGAGTCTGAAATAGGTTCGAAATGCGTACATGGCAATGTGAAAGGCGACGGTCCTTTTGGCCGTGTAGGGCCTGTGGTATCATCACTTGCAGTGACAGCAGATGTTTTCAGGATAACCAACTGATGCACCAGGCAAATTTCTAACAAAAGGTGCCTATACTAAAGCGATCAGGGAAAATTGACCAGAGTTACACACAGCCAAAAAGCGAGAAAGGAAATTTGGCCTTGGCACTGGTTGCTACTTCTTGTTAATCCTTTCCTGCAAGGTTCAGGTCATGGTGAGCAGTAGCTGCTACAGCAGAAGTCCCTACCACAGGTAGCCCAAACGTAAATTAAGAGTTTGTATGGAAAATCGAACTGGGAATTCGCAAAAAAAAATCATCATCATCATAAATAAAGACTTAGTCAAACAAAGCGCTTTAGTCTGTATAAGATTTAGATTTAGATTTAGTCCCAAAGGTGCTCCATTGTTTAATACGGCTACGGTCTGGTAAGTACTAGTAAACTATTTCACTTTGAATGCTCGTGTTAGTGTAGTCAGAATCTATGGCAAATTCTATAAGCTCTTCAAAAGCCACATACCAGCCGAGATGAACCTCCCCGACGATCATTTAAAGTTTTCCTTGTAGTCAGACTTGGCGAACGAAAACAGAACAATAAAGTATGGTACCTGAAGGCGCCGTTAGGAAAGAACGAAATTGGAAAGTTCTTGTCGAAAGGTATCGAGAAAGCCGGAATTCAGGTACCTGGTTCAAAAATAAGCAACTACTCTGTGAGGAAGACCTGTATTTCGAGGCTACTTGATGCAAACACACCCGAGAACTTTGTGGCTCAGCTAAGTGGACACAAAAAACATTGAAAGCCTAGCACAGGGAGCCCAGACAACATGTTTGATTTTAATCGTTTGTAATAATTATAGTAAATGTATGGGATTTACCGCAAGTTTCATGCTATCACGACGCATCGCTAAATATATGCATGGATCAATGTTACATGTTAATAAACGTTAAATTAACTCATCTGTGGTGTGTTGTCGTCCTTTGGCCTCAGAAATGATATTTAAAGCGATTTCGAAGGATTTTGAGTTCGCCGTTGACTGTCACACTAGGAGAAAGTGTGGGCTAGTGTGATATTATCTGCGAAATAAGGTGCTCAGGTGGCCTAAGCAGGCAGAAGATACCTTGACATACATCTCCAGTAACGTTTGTGATGAAAATTCTCCAAAGTGCATTTGACGGAAGTACTCGACTTCACTTGTGAAACGTCTGGAGATGTGCTGACTGTCAATGTGTCACCTGAGAAGGATGACAAAAGGCTCTGCAGAATTGCAAACGGGGATGTTCATGAAGACGAAGATGACAGCTAAAATGAAAACGAAGCTGAGATGCCAACAGAAACTCATAAGGAGTTGAAAAGTCCTTATGAGTTTCTGATGCCAACTGATGGTGATCACCAAGAAGTGACAGATCAGAAACTTCCACCAAGGTTGGAGGGTGTAAGCTTGTCAGAGCGAAGAACAAGGCTTTTCTTATAAGGCTAAACCATTTCATTTAGAGTGACAACTTAACTTTGGTCCGCTGAAACACTTCGCCTTTCAAATCGTTTGCCCTTACCTCGACTTCTCTGGCCCTGTAAATTTTGCAAAAAAAAAGCAAGCAAACAAACAAAAACAAAACAAAACAAAAAAACCTCTGACTGTGCATTTTGCTAGTAGCCAGCAATGAATGGAGAAAAGGTTTGCAGACATTCATCAAGTAGTTGTATTGCGCCAAAGATATAACGTTTTCATGCGTTAATGACCCATGTTTCCTTTAAAAAAAGAAAAATGCAACAAGGTATTTTCACATGACATTGGTTGCCATATTGGTTTTGCTAACAGTTCCTAAGGAAAGAAAGATAACTTCTTTTTGGTGAATGAATTGCATTCATTTGCGAACATTTCCTGTTGTTTTGGAATTTGGAGCACAAGTATGGTGACCGCGACAGCTACGCGCTATAATAATTGAGTCGTACATGGAAACGGAAGCTACAATGGGCAGTGAATCGCCAATAAATTGAATTTCCTTTTTCGTTCTAGTCAGCAAGCATTGACAAAGGAACGTTTTTGTAGTGAACACAGCAACGTCCCGCCAGTTACATCTGCAGTAAAATTATAGATCGGCCAAATTCTTAAACTGTGTTGGGTCTTTTTTTTTTTTTGAAAGGTTTTAACGTTTATACCCCTGTTGTCGTCAATACTTCGCAAACGATTCTCAGATCGCAAAATTGTGTGCGGCTGAAGTGCTCGTAAAATTCTGTTGTAATTCTTCTGACAGAAACAAAGCTATTTTGCTTGTTTTAGGCTGGGTACACCTGTTTCTATGCTTTCTTTGTTTTCATTTAAATCACTTAGGTCCTTCATGTAGTTGCATAGTTTAAGTTGCCTAGTGTGTTTACTTTCTTTAAACTGTAGCGACTTACCTTTGTTTCAGAGTGACCAGGAGTTTTAGAAGATCTAAAACCAATTAGGAGGCTAGTCCACAACAGAGCATTACTTTCCATGAAAAGAATTAGCGAGGGTTTGAGCAAGGGCCAACTTCATATCAGTCTATAACTAGTGGTATCATTTCAACCTGAAAAAAGTAAATTTAGATGAAAGATAAGCAGGAGTCTCTTCATGTATGGACTTGAACATCCCAATGGCTTTGGTAAACAGCTTCGGAGATTTCAAGTGATTCATAATGATTTGTTACTTGAGCACGTGTTGACAATTAGTGAGGTGAATCAGTGACTGGATTCGCCAAAGAATGCGCCGGTTACACTGTCGTTTATTTTTCCGGTATCTTTTTGATTTTCTTTTGAAGGTCGTAAAGTTCACGTGAGAGACTCAGGTAGAGCGTCGATATGAAGACTTTTAAGGTTTGTTCTTGTGGGTTTAAGTTCAGCTTTCAATAGGCGATGCTTAACCACCAGTCTTGACCCTCACTGTACTAACTATTGCAGACCCAGAGGCTTTCTTTACATCTTCCAGGCTCTTAAGTGCGTGGGGGCAGGGGAGGGGAAACGGGGGGGGGGGGCACTAAATCACCAAACTTTTTTGCAGTGAGGGCCCTCCCCAACGTGCCCTCTCGCGCGATACATATAATGACCGGTCCCTGAAGGCCATTTTTGCTACAGCAATAGATGATACATTTGGAATAAAAATTTCTAAAGATTGTGCAAGGCTTCCGAAGATTCCTGGGGAAGGTCAGACGATTTTTCTAACTACAGTATACTTAAATAAATTTGTAATATATACCTTGAAATTCCGATTATAAGCCCACCAACTTGGCCAAAATAAAGGTTCCTTCAAAATATGTTTGTCAATCTAACTAAAAAACCCTTTCGAGGGCTTGTAACCGAGATTTCACGGCAATATGCGAAACTGTGACAGACGCTAGGAAACTGTCATGAATTCGACTCACGTAATACCGAAATAGCTGGAATAGACAGAATCAGTGCCACGGCTTTCCGACTTTCTGATTGGTTGCTTATTTGATAGAATGGCTTAGAGTGAGTCTTGCAGAATTACTTCATTGGTATATAAATTATCGGAAATAAGCTCTGAAGGCCAGGTTACAAGAATGTCCAGCTCAGCTATCAGTGTCATGCTTGCGGCTACACGTACACAACAACCAGTGGTTTAACAAAGACGGGCCCTTGCAACCTGGAGTTACTGAATTTGTGAGCCTAGTGGTTCATGAGCTACACGAGTTCTTAACATTTTAAGAATATTTATCTACTACAGTCAAACCTGTATTAAGCGTTCACCCACGGAAATGGCTAAGTGACCGCTAAATACAGGTTGACTGCTTAATGCAGGTTCCAGCAAATTCCACGTATTAATATTATCACGAATTCTTTAGATGAAGTTAGCGTAGCCTAGTGATCATCGTGCCGTGCCTGGGGCACGTGCGGTCCGGGATTCGATTCTCACAAACGAAAATAAATTTTGCCTCTTTTTATTTATGACTTCAATGACTATTTATGACTTATTTTCAGAAATTCATAACTACCAGCGGGAAAAAAATGTGGAGCTCCACAGTTTAGGCTTGGCTTAATCTATATATCATAATTGCATTTGGTTAAAGTCTAAGCTTGTTTTCACCGCTAAATGTTTTGATTCGACAAAATTGACCCAGCGTAGATTCTAGCGTTTTTGTTCCCCCTTTATATGATCTAGATTTCAAATGCGTGAATTGGAATAATATGTCTGAACATAATGCCACACTTTTCATAACCAAATAAACTCATAATCATTCATGCAATCTCTTCCGGGAATTTACTTCCTGTTTTATCCAGAAAAGGCTTCAAAAAGCCTCTGAACGTCCAAGGCCCGAAATATTTATGCCTCATTTTTCAGTTGCCGACATTCGGATAAGCTGATACGCCTCAGCTTCTCTTTGAGAAAAATGCTATATTCTGTCCTGGAACAATTAATTCGTTGCTTTGATCCCTCCAACGTCCAGTCAATTTGAATCGAGTCTACTAGAGCTTCCCTTTTTGTTTTCACCTTTATAGTGGCGTATTTTGAGCCGTATAATGTCCAAAATCCTCCTGAAAAGTGTTGCGTACAACAGTCGGTTGGGCCACCAGTTTTTCAGACTGATGTAATTTTGATCGACTGACAAACTCTTTCTAACGTCCCCTAAGACCTCCAAGATGGAGACAGAAGATGGAGGCATTGCAATAGCCTATAACAGCCATGTCGTCAAGAAAACCAAGGTCAAAACATAACAAAACAAAACTTAAGCAAGTGGAGCACACTTCTCCAACCCGCGATATGGCCATTACCTTACGCATGTGAACAGCCACTTCACCCGGGCAGATGGCAGCCATGGACAGCTGTTTCGTAGTCTAGCTTATCATCTGCCCTTAACTGCCGAGGCGAGTGCAAAGTTGGCTGGGAACTGCACGGCAGTCCTCCCATGGCTTGCGTATCTGCATGCGTATGCGTGATAGGATGACGTCGATGGCGGGAATGCCTCGGAGGGTTGTCCAATACTCCGACAAATTTATGCATGGCATTGTATTGTATTCACTTCACATAACAATACTGTACAAAAGCATAACAATAAAGAATCAGGCAAAACAATAAGAAATTTAACAATACTATGCATAAATTTGTCGGAGTATTGGACAAGTATGATGCCTCGAATCATGTTCGCGTGACTACATACCCGCAACCAACACACGCTATAAAACGAAGAAATTAGAAGCCGGGCATTAATTATGAAGGTTATTTGTGCAGGAATTGCAAAAACTGGAACTAAATCAATCACCAAAGCTTTGCGTCACCTTGGCTTCACGGTCTTTGACTGGGAAGAGCAAATCTTTGACTTTCAAGATCACTGGATCGACGTTTTCCAAAATGGCGCTGAGCTAGATGTGAAGCGAGTTTATCAGAATGCTGATGCAGTCGTGGATATTCCTGGAGCCTTCTTCTGGGAGGAAATACTGGAAGCTTTTCCTGACTGTAAAGTGATTCTGAGTGAACGAGACGAGGATTCGTGGGTAAAAAGTGTAGCAAACCAAATTAAAACAATAGAGGCTGTAAAATCCCGCACTATGTCGATATTATCTCCAACGATGAGAAAGATGTACTACATTGTGGATTCGTACATCGCAGCTATCGTTGGCACTCGTAACACCAAGTCCACCTATGTTTTTAGAAAGCGATATCGTATCCACAACCACCGTATAAAGTCCATTGTTTCCCCTGACAAGCTGTTGGTGTACAACGTACAACAAGGATGGAAGCCGCTCTGTGATTTCTTGGGATGCGAGGTTCCAACAGTTGCCTTTCCACATGAAAATGTCAAAGGGGAAGTAGCTAAAAATTTGGTGGCCTTGT
>Ga0126336_10001062_pt1 | contig 13406 bp, 10 predicted proteins | sample SidCmetagenome_FD_92530 | JGI IMG/M metagenome (GOLD analysis project Ga0126336, IMG submission 92530) | Coral microbial communities from El Islote,Puerto Morelos, Mexico - Siderastrea C C metagenome | ecosystem: Host-associated > Invertebrates > Cnidaria > Coral | place: El Islote,Puerto...
CCGTCCACGACCATGGACGGCGGTTGAATCAAAGGGAGTTTCGACCCATGGCAGAGGTCGCTTTTCGTCCCGCCCGTCAGCTCAGCGAATACAAAGGAAAAGGGGCCTCTGCTAGCAGGGAAGCATATTGCTGTCGGATTTGCCCGTTGGAATTTTTTTTATTGTTTTGAAGATTAGAAACAATATTAAATTCCAATGTGCAAACGCCAGAATTAGAAGCGGAGTGCGACTGGAAAGAAGGGTGGTGGCATTGCTGGTATCACAAAGACATCGTCAGCGGTTAGCAGATGGGCTTTATCCCACAACCTGCGTTGCCACATTGCTGCGCAAACATCAGTGATGTTTGATATACACCACGACGACAGCTTGATCCACAAAGAGAGTGCTAAGGAGAGACAGAAGTAAGATAATAAAGCTGAGAATGCTCTACATTCTACACAACAAAGATTTGGGGTGTTCTCGTCACAGGCAAATGGGACACTGCAGAACATTGCCACAAAAGATCTTGCGTCTCCAGAAATTGAACAGTCTCTCGTCCAAGCTTGTTCTTTGGGACAGACCCAGCTTGAAAGATTCGTGGAACGGAGGTTGCTGTCTGCAGACAGAGAAGAAGAAGAAGAACGGGTACGGGAAGAAGGGGCGGAGGAAAACTTTCTTGACTCTATTCCCAAGAATAATCCGCCTACATTTGCCAACCTTTATGAAGTTAAAAGTGCTGCAACTAGCTCCGAGAAGAGAAAGATTCTGCATGGGGACCAGAGTATCTTATGTCGTCTAGTGACAGCGTATGAAGCCAGACGCGAGGTAAACATACAGGCCATATTCCAGCATGAGCTAACGCAGAAATAAGCCACGCGAACGGGAAACAAGTTTATTTTAGCAGACGTTCTGATAGTAAAGTTCAAGCGCCCGGAGTCAGTTACAGTTCAAGGAAATGCTGCTTTGTTCATCGATGGCTTTGCTCTGGTGGCAGCTATTGGAAAACCAGAAAAAACAAAGACTTTCGGTGGCTTTGCGGACTGCTACGTGGACGCTGTGTTACGGAAAGGTTCTGGATACCAGAGGATCGACGTGTTTTTCGATCATTATCGCAGGTACGCCATCAAAGCAACGACAAGAAGTCAACGCTCTAAGAACACGGCGAGGCCTGTGCGCAGAGTTATTGAAGGAAGAGAGGTTCCGTTGCCGATGAAGTGGCAAGCATTTCTGGCACTAGGAGACAACAAAGCGCACGGTTTGCACTTATCGTGCAAGCACCTACTGACACTACATGGTAGTATCTGGCCGTTGCTCAAACGAAGAGGATGTTCTCGGCCGTTTTGAGATCCAACCACAAAGAAGCCGATACGAGGTTTGTTCTTCATGAAGTCGGACATATCGACAACGTTGTAGTTTCTGCTCGAGACACAGGCGTGCTGTTACTTCTCCTGGTGCATTGCGTTAAGCTCTCATCAAAGGTGTGGACATGGGCAGGAACTTCAAAGAAGCCAAAGTACATAAATTTGGAGGAGGTCTCAGCAAATCGTCCTAGTAACTCGTCAAGTGCATTGTTACAATTTCACGCCATCACCTGCTGTGACAGCACCTCGTCCACTGATCTGTGGACATTCAAAGAAGACTGCGTGGACGTTTTTCAAAGAGCACTTTGATCTTGTCTCCTCGATGGGCGAAAACGTCCTCGATGCTGACACCATCGCATCCGCAGAAAAGTTTGTTTGTCGAATGTATGAGACATCGCAGGACTCATTTGACTTGGCTTGTGTCGTGTTACTTGGCAACATCAGTAGCCCAGAAAAGCTACCGCTGACCAGCGACGCGTTCAAGCAACGCTTGGAGAGACGACACTACCAAACCGCGGTGTGGGGCCAGGCGCGTATTCAGAAACCGGTGCTTCCGAACCCAGAGGAGACAGACTGGACGCTAGCAAAAGATCTACTGGTCCCTGTATTTATGACACTAGATCCAATCCCCAAGGCCTGTTTAGAGATGGTTTCATACCGATGCACCACTGGCTGCGCGACTTTTGGCTGTAAATGCAGAGAGTCGCATGTCGTGTGCACTGTACTGTGTAAATGCACCAAGACCGACGCAAATTGCTGAATCAACCGGCTCTAAAATGCATTAAAGACGCTTGAATAAAAGGATATATTAGTTCAGTGTTTTTGAAAGAGTTTAGTAGATTTATTAGTAATATTAACAATAATGATTAACAATATTATAGACAGAATTAAACCTAAGGGTAAGAAGCAACGTCCTGTTAACTTTATTTCGTTAATTTGACATGAATTCAACCAAAGTCACCATCATGAGCCCGTGACAGACAAAGTACATTATGAAATGGCTTAGATTCAGCAATATACAAGACGTACAATAAAGTTTTATCTCCAAGTGTAACAACGATGATGTCATCTCCATTTTCCCACTATAAAGCTGATAAAATGGAAAACTCGATACATGGACATTGTCATGACGTCGTTCTTCATGCTCGCTAGCTCGTGGATTCAGCATGGGATGACGATAAAATGTTTCTTTCTTATTTCAATTGCAACTTTTTATTAATACAAGAATCACGTTCGCTTTTAAACAAAATGTCAAAACTATACCTGTAATAAGGTAAATTTTATATGAGGGCGTGGTCAATTGTCACGTGAAGGCTCCACATTCATGGAAACGGCGCAAAAACTGTCAGAAATTCTTAGAATCATCTTTACAGTACACCTAAAACGCTTTGAAAGAATTTCTGTGTCTATTAAACTAAAAATTGCTAAAGGAAAGAAAACTCCTTATTTGGACAATGACGTCATAATTAAATGCCCCAAAACACCATCTTAAGACAAGAATTGAGCTTGGCAACAATAATTTTCGAAATCAGCGTACTCGAGTTAGTAAAAATTGCTATGTTGCCAAAAATCAGACAAAAATACCTGTGGGTGTCACATTTTGGGCTCCTGTGTACCTGACTAACATAGAACAAACATGAATATATGAAATAATCATGTATTTGAACTGCGGATAAAGATAGAATTATTTGAAGATCATCGCAGTGAAGGTGTTTCAACTTAGCCAGTTGAAAAGAAGAAACCTGAAAAAATTCAGGCTTGAACGGGAATCGAACCCATGACCTCTGCGATACTGGTGCAGCGCTCTAACCAACTGAGCTATCAAGCCAACTATGAGCTAGTCAATTGAGAGTTCGTATTTATCCTGTAGATGGCGAAATGAACATGAATATATGAAATAATCATATATTTGAACTGCGGATAAATATAGAATTATATGAAGATCATCGCAGTGAAGGTGTTTCAACTTATGCAGTTGAAAAGAAGAAACCTGAAAAAATTCAGGCTTAAACGGGAATCGAACCCATGACCTCTAATGTTGTCGTGCTCCTTTAGCCGTCCCACCGATGTAATCCCCTTCGCAATCCTTGCACTGAACTTTGTAGACCACTCCACATTTCTTTTCCTTGGCTGTGGGGTCCTTTGAGTGTACCAATTGTTGTCTTGTGGTGTTAAAAGGCTTATGGTAAGTGCCAACTCCTTGTTTTCTGAAGACCCGTGCGAGTTGTTCAGAAACACCTTGCACATAGGGAAGTGGGACACTGTAGCTGGAGCCGCCTTTCTTTGCCGTGCCTTTAGGTTATTGGGTCGCTCTTTGAGTTGTTTCTTTGTTTCATAAACATGCACCTTCATATTTTTTTAACTTTGCAATAAAAGACAGCAGCTGTTTGACTGTTTAAAATCAACTGCTTAGGTTTAAGTAGTTGTGCATGATAAAGAACTGAATATTTAGATTTTACAGTCATGTTATCTGTAGTTTTCATAATTGCCAGCTCACCTATTAGACTGTTGGTAACATGAATCTTGGTCGGTTAAATTGTTACTGCCATTCGCAGCACCGTTCCACTGTCTCAAGCTTACATAATCATGAGGATCATTATCCTCATCCTTGTCGTTAAAATCGCTATAACTGCTGTCATATCCATCGTATCCATTGTCCTGCGGAATTTACTGTAACCCTGTGGGACTCCGTGTCCTCGGTGGTCCTGGCTGTGAATGCCAATCTGTTAGGTTGCTGCAGTACTGTATGGAGATTCTGCTGGGTTGCTGCTTTGCTGTATGATGACCTTTGTTGGGCTGCAGCACTAAAGGTATGGAGGATTTTGCCGTAATGCAGCCTGGCTGTGAATGGTGGTTTGTTGGGTTGCCGCAGTACCTTACCAGGAATTCTGTTGGCTTGGTACAGTACTATAATTATAGGAATTCTGGCAAATTCTCGTTGTTCTGTATTCAGTATTCTGCCCGGCTGTGGAGGACATTTGCGCAACCCAAAGAGACAATACAGTCAATACAGAAGCACCTACTAATCTAATTATTTGTTATTCAACTTCACTTATCGTTGTCAGTAAATGATGACTTTCGTGGATGTTGGCTACAACTCGGAAATGCTGATGGCTTAGCCCAGAACTATGTTCGCTGCAAATCTTTTTGTTGATGACCTACGCCCATGAAGGAGCTAGGGGCTTAAGCAACTCACATAGTATTGTATGGATAACGCGCGAAACGAGCACAAATATGGCACGCAATTTGTTTAAATAGTTATTTGTGCAGTAAAGGAATCTTTTTGACAGTCATTACAGTGAAAAACTGTTTTGCTACCGCGTGCTTCTCTGCATTAATTGTTCGCGTCGTTTACGTTAGGTACCATGTTTCTACTTATAGTGTTGCCCCTTCCTTTCATACATGTACCACAAAGCCCGTGATCCCTTGTTTCGCTTTAGCAATATAAACCAAGTTCAACCCATAATTCCTTGATTCGCTCTGACGGAGGGCTAACGCTCGAAACGTCAGCTTTCAATCTCTTCACGGTGCCTTGTTTACCTTATCAACTCAGCTGATAAATCCAAGGTTTTGTATTTTACCTCCCTATCGACGCAGCACCACAGTTTCTTTAGAAACTAATTCCCTTGTATAGTTTTTCCGAAAATACAGAGTACGGGGTGCGGACTGCGGGGTGCGGGGCGCGGGGTCCACAAAACCGGGAAAACTAAAAATAACAACAAAACACACGAAATAAAAAGAAATAAAAAGAAAATAGCTTAATACATATAAAATTACAAATAAAATACACAAGTAAAATATAAAAATAAAGTCAGCATTGTATATTTGCATCGTACGCGGACTAATAAATAAATAAATAAATAAAAAGAATTTTCATCATTTGCAATGATCGTGGTGTCTGTGTGGAACACTCTTTTTACCAAAATTTTATTTCATTTCATTTTTGATGCATTGTTGACTTCAGTTTGTTTGGCATGAGATTACTTCTGTGTTTTTGCACTTGAAGCGATATTTATTTCAGCAGTTATGAAATTTGTGCAACCAAAATACCACTGAACGGTATGTCGGGCGGTCGGAGCCAATTAGAGTTAGCAGTTCCTGAAATGTTGATTCCACGCACGAGAATAAAATCGTGCACTATTTTAAGCTAGTTGAATTAAAATTTGGGTTTGCAAAAATTCTTCGTATGGTCACTCTTCTCCTTGATCGGCTTAGCATCGGTGCAATCTTAGAATCTTCAATCTCTGCAACACTGCAGCGAGGGTTATTAAAACACGTGTACAGAACAAGCCACGTGCTCAGGTCTTTGCTGCGACGTTTGTTTTGAAAGTCACGATATCCCATTTTGTTTCAAAGTCCCCATCTGTAATATCCTCTGGTCAGTCTATTATCGAATGAATAGACCACTCCTCACTATGCTAATCTCTTCAACTGTAGACAGCGAAACTGCAGAACCTACAGAGCTTGCCATGAAACGTTCCAAGTATTTTTCCTTTTTTTGAGGGTACTTGTATGATATTCCCTAGATATACCAAATTTGTCTTTTTGTAGGTATAAAGCTATTTTGTCTTTTTCTTTTTAATTCATATGTTTTGTTATTATTATTCTTCTTATTTTTTCGGTTTTGTTGACCTAAGTTAGTACACCAGCTTTCCAGAGTGATTCGTTGATAGTAGTCCGTACTGCAGGTAACGCATTCAGCAGAGTCCCAGTCGATTCTGTGGTTTGTTTTTAAATGGTGCTCAGCAATGTGATTGTTGATATCACCATTTCTAGTCGTTCGGTTGTGTTCAGTCAGTTGGACGTTCAAATTCTTGCCGGTCTCACCAATATAAGTGGCCTGGCAGTCGCAGCATTTGATACTATAAACTGCTCCTTGTCTGTCGCTCGGTTCGTCTTTGTCTTTAACGTTCGTCAGTAGCTGTCGTAAAGTAGTGATAGGTTTGTGAGCAACGCGGATGTTGTAGGATTGTAGGACTCGTGGGATAGTTTCAGAAGTCCCTTTGATGCCAGGTATGGTTGCAGTAGTGACAGATGTCACTACCACTCTGGCTACGTTACGTTGACGATACCTTTACAGTCGTACACAAAGATTTTCACGAACACCTCAACGGACTCCTTAGTAAACTGTATGTCGGCATTTTGTCTGTTGAGGTGGTCCTGAAAATCGTCGATTTCGTCTTTGTGCACGGCACCAATCACGTTTAACAGTCTTCACAGCCAATAACATCACGGCTTAACTGACAGACGACCAATAACATCACGAGATCGTCGAGCTATCAGGACAACGACCAGAGACTTATAACATCTACTGACGATCCACAGTTCACTTGACTCTGATGTTGACTTCCGCTCAGGTTGTCGAAACGTCAGTCAGTGTCACCTCAAACAGTCCTTCTCAGTACTACACTCACCCGGACGATCACAATTTACCGAATTATGATATGACTTCTGGGTTCAAACCATTTACAAACTTCACTTTGTTACGACTTTGGCAACCAGATTAACCCACTTATTAAAACGTTAAGATGTTAAGAGAAGATGACTTTATTTTCAGCTGGCGTATTCATCAGTTGATTACAGAATGATGACAAGTGCCTAACTAAAACTACGATTTAAATTTTTAACTATCTACACAGAAATTTATATACAGGACATTCGTTGAAAAACTGCTCTACATGAAAGTGAACTGCAAAAAACTGGGTTGAATGTATCAAGTGACATTAATCAAACAATCTAAAATCGTTTATCATGACAAGTCTTACTCTTTTGAGACAGATTTTGGTTGATTAATCAGGTTCAATGGAAAAAAAGAAAGATTTGAAAATATCCTTTTCTATTAAAGCAACAAGGCGCACAGCGTTGTGTTGGCTATGAGGGCTCCAATGAAATCGCGTACCACGAGTTTAATTGGAATATATATTTTTTAATATTATGATATATCACAATATATATATAATATTACAATTCGATCTGGAATCCGAGGGCCACAGGTTTGTCAGTAGAAAGACTGTTTAGTGTCGCCCTCGTTAAAAAAAAGTCAGTTTAGAGTCAACCACAGGAGAAAACGCCAATTACACGGAGAAAATGAAAGAAAACAAGAGAAAAAAGTAGAAATAACCCATTACTTTTTTAAAAAAACACTGATTTTCCATCTGAGGAAGTAACGTTATATTATGCCAACTGCATTGAACAAACAATCAGATTGCTGAAAGCTACAATACACTGTTGTGCGTACATTGTAAATTATAATGCACGGCACATAATAACGTTTTCCAAGCTTTTTTATATATACCAAATTACGCGCATTATTACAGAACAACTCGTTTTCACAAGGATTCTGGTTGAGATCTATGTTATTTCTCGCCTACAGCTTACAACCACCACATTAAAACGACGTTTTTTCAAGTTTGATTATTGTTAGATGACCTGAAGTCTTTCAAACATTTCGGAAGATGACCCCAAGGTTTCCTTCTCGCGTCTTTAGCTATGGATTCTTGTTAGTTTCCCTTGAAAATTTCCGTGTGATCTTCGGTTATCTTACGAAGCCTCCGGGTCATCTTCGGAAATCTTCCAAAGCCTTTGGGTCATCCAAAAATAACCCAACTTGTGACAACGCGAATCTGGAGGTCGGATGGGAAGGGGGGTGGGGGAGAAAAACGGAAAGAAAGAGGAAAAGGCGTTAGGCAGCGCGTGTTCCATCGCTCCCTCCCCTAGTTCTTTTTCGTTTATCTCTCCCCCCCCCGCCAACTACACCTGTAGCATAGGCTACAAAACGTAGCTTTCAACCGGAATCCTCTCTGAACTTCATTGTGAACGAGAGCACGTGCTTTCCAGTTGGGAGAAATCTCATAGTTGCCAAGGCTAACCATAGTTAATAACTTTCATGATTTTTCCAGCTAGTTTGTCGGGTGAAATTTTTGACAATGGTTCAACGTATAAGAGCAACGACGTCAGTAAAGGTGGCTCAGTAGTTGTACCATGGAATTCAAAGGCGGTCGAAAAACTGGATCTTGACCGGTTTGTCCGGAACAGAAATCAGCTTTTGGTACAACTCCAGTGGCTCACCGTGATACTCTAAGCGAAACCGTTGAAGTAACTACAAGAAAAAAAAAAGAAAAATCTTTTAACAATATATGAAATTCATCCACAGTTTTACCCTATGTGAAAACTGGACCCTACAACAAGAAGGCGTTCGCGGTCTTCACATCCGACACAACGACAGCGCTTAGGTCACCATATATTGTATTCATGTTCCGCCATGGTGTAATAAAAATTAATCATTTCAGGGAAGAACAGAGGTCGCAAATGTGACCAACTTCCGTCCTTTGCAGTCGCTTCGTAGCTCAAGTGGTAGCACCGGTAATCGCAAAGGTGAGGAGGGGGGCAGAGGGGAGTGGGGTGGGGAGATCGAGAGAAAAGGGACCGGGAGTTGTACGGACAGAAAGAAAGGTGCATTGTACAAGAATCTCCAACTATTAAAAATAGAAACAAACAAAAGCACTTACATGTAGACGGGATCATACACAGGCCACTCAAGGAACAGTCTTATTGCTGAAATTGAAGTAACTCACCTTGCAAATGAACACGTACATCTCCAGCTCGGCCACACGACGACCTGACAAATACGATAACGAGGCTTAAATAAGCAAAATAAGGTGCTAGTTGAAAACGGTGGGGCATTTTTTTTTTTTTTTGCAGAAAAGTGAGAGACTAAATAAACCAGTGAGTCCCTGGACTCACTAGCGTGAAATGGGTGCGTTTTTCTTAAAACAGGCAAAATGAGGCTTTCTGGAAATCAAACGATCAGTAAATGGTCGTATCTATCTTAGAGAACGTCAATGGCGTCTGAAACGCCAATGTCGTCTCAGATGTCTTAGCCGCCTAGTAAAATTCGCTGTATTTGTCTTAGAGGACGTCAAAGCAATCAAGACGGCTTTGACATCTGTTCATGAGGACGTCTAGTGTAAAATCGGACACGTCCTTAGGGACGTCCAAATAGGAAAGTATTCAGCCGCGCTCTATTTTCTAAAATGAGAGGACTAGGTATGAGACAGTACGAAGTCCATTTGATGTTGATGTTGGGGGTGATTTTTCGAGCAAAGTCGTCCCGATAAGATACAACAACAACAACAAAGGCAAAATTACCATGTGTCAGTTAGTTAATGTTTCTTACCAAGGCACATACGAGTCCCAAATCCAAATGGCAGATTGGAAAAACCGTGATTTTGGTCTTTATTCTCTCTTAGCCAGCGCTCGGGTTTCAGCTCCAATGGGTCTTTAAAGTATTTTTCCGAGCGTGCTGTGCTGTACAATTCCATAATTATGCACGTCTGCAAAAACAAATTAAAAAATTAACTTGCCAGTCAAAGCATATTAGCTATGCTTACACACACCGTGGTAAAAACAATGCAGTTTATGATGCTAGTGCTCATAAACAAAGCTTTCTCGTTAGCTCTTTTGTTAGCATCACCAACATGGCCGCCATTTTTTGCCTTTTGGATCAACAGGGTCCCGGACAAACGGACGCAAAATCATCCAACATTTGCTGACTATACAACTTCGTTGTGCGACGTTCAACGACGAGGCCAAACGAATTCTAAATGTCAATATAGCAAAGTTCAACATTGTTGAATTAAGGTTTTTGGGTCACCCTGTTGAATGATATTCAATGCTGCTGAATTATGTAAATTAATGCTTCGCGTACGTGCATGTGCCCAACACTGTTAGACATGCTGACCAAACAAATTCAACCTTGTTGTTCGCACCTGCGAACAAAAGAAATGTCGAAAGATGCTGGATCGAAAGTTTGCTGGCAATCAAAATAACATCGTCCAACATCAATCACCATAATCCAACATGGCGCCCAAACATGTGAAACATGTTGAATTCAGCAATGTTGAACGTTGTTGAATGGGTTAGGGATTGGTTGGAAAACATCAATATGGCCAAGAAAGGGGCTGCAGTAAAATGGTAGCGAAGATAACTGTAACATTCAATGTGTTGGACAAAAGTGCGGAAAAAAGCAAGTAAAGATACTTCCGTTTCCTCAACAAATTTAAGCCATTGACATTTCTAATACAGAAATAAGAAAATATGTCTACAAGTACGGAAAAAAATGTTGAAAAAGAATAGTGAAACTTTTTGATAATACTTATTTTCGGCAAAATTCCTATACTGTTGAAATGTCGCTGAACAAACAGGTGAACTGCACGCTCAAGAAACCATAAGAAGAAAACTGAGCACTCTAACAATGCACTCAAATTGCTTTTTTGTCGTTGGCATAAAAACAGTAAAACCAGGGAAAACACCGTTTCTGTGAGACGACAACAAATAAATACAACTATAATAAACCTGACTGTGGTTGTCAACGCCACTGTATTGGCTAGGCAAACACACCAGAAATTACAGTGTTTATCTGAGAAACCGACGGTAACTAATTTTGAAATGTTTGAGAACTGATTGAAATTCAAAAAATAATAATAATAAATAAGACATGAATGGCAATCTTAAAAGACTGGCAAATAATGTTACTGGCAAAATTTGAGGGATGTAACGTTGTTAAATGGAGTGTCCAGCGGTATTCATGATTTTTTTCCTGTGGAATGTCAACCAGTAAATTAAAATTCTGTACCTTGTTCGTCATTCGTGTGTCTAAATGAGAAAAATAGGGAAATACTCATGGTTAAAAGTTAAGGCTCGATCACCTGTGCTGGAACATTGTATCCAGACAACACAACATCCTGGCCAAGTATTCTTGTCGCCCCCGCTATTACTGGAGTCAGCCTGCAGTGAAATAAAAACTGTAATATTAGGGTGTAAAGTAGGTTTGGTAGCCTCTCGTACAAACCATAGCTGGCGAATCTGGGTGTGCACACAGCACAACCTCGTTCCCAGTCGTCCTCGGCAAGAAAGCAAATGTGACGCTCAACGGGAAGATTCGCGCTATCGTGTTGGGCCCCGAGCCTCCCGCTTTCACTCGATACTCGATAAACGCGTAAAGGCCTGGGAACGAGGCTTCACACAGCAGTGAACTATTAAGAAAGTTTTCAAAGACAAGTGATACAGGCGACGTTTTTGTGCAACTTGTCACGCAACAAATGTTTCCTTGGAAGTTACGTTCTAATGATGCACGTATTGCCACTTCCAAATGCAACAAATATTTAACTTGCAAAAAGCAGAAGCGATGTCTACTTTCGTCAGCACGAAAACTTGCTGCGCGCTGAGGTGGTGGAACGTGAAACTTGGAATGCAACATTTTTTGCGTGTCAATTTGCAAGAAATGTTACCTGTTTCACTCGGCTTTAAGGCTCAAATCGTCAGCATATCAAGAACGTTTGGTCCCAGATCAGCCTCACCGGAAAAATAAAGCTATCAGTTGAATAGTTAACTAGTGCGTCGAAGTGTTTTGAGTGGAAGAATCTGACAAAGTCAAAAGCATGCAAAGTCTGAAGCACTTGTAAAACGTTTCACCTCATGGACTCTTTCAGACAAGCCTTAAGATAAGGCAGTTTGGCGAGATTCTGAGCTGTGACGTCTTCATCCTTTCCCACAACACTATCTACCTCTTGGTGCAACTTCTCTTGAACGCGAGGAAATCTTGCCAGATTATACAACAACCATAGAATAGTGCTCGATGTCTATACGGTCAAAAGAAAAAGAAAAAGAAGCAATAAGTCTGAAGATCAGATCACACCAAGAGATGTAAAACTTACTGTTACTCTTAAAACTTACTCTTGTAAAACTTACTGTTACTCTGTGAGAAATAAAGCACTTCACGAAAAGTCGGCGAGCGGAACTTGCCGAATACGGACCGAGATGGGCCGCCATCACTGGAGCGTACGGGGATCGCGCTAACCACTCGACAAACCTGCTATATCGTCAAATGAAGTCTTCATTTTAATACTTAAACAGCTGTTTTTTGATCGCAGCTCCGTCGACTAAAGAGGCGGGTGTTTTTCTAGCCTGCGTAGCAGGCGGTTTTGGGTGGGGTGTTTTTCAGAAGGTAATTCGCGAGAAGCAAAAGTTTTTGATGAAACCGTGCGAAAGCTGGACCGAGGTCAAACGTGACCTCGGTTCAGCTTTCGCGCGGCCGTATCTCCTTCTCACCACGAATAATATTTTAGGAAAAACACACCAAACCGCCTGCTACGCACGCTAGTGTTTCTCTGAGAAAATGTGTTCAGCCCGCCACAAAAAGCATGGTTGTGGACAGCAAAAACCGGAAGGCACTAGCTCTGCTTTGTTTGAGGTCGGGACTTCGGCCAAATGCTGCAAATTCAAGCGATGCGTACTTCGACTCGGTTCGATGTTACGCGAGTTACGAAAGTTACTGCCGTAGCAGAACTCAAGAAAGAGAAAGTCCTCGAAGACAAATTTCAGTTCGTAACTTGAACTTTTCGCCTTCCGCTTTTACAGTATAGATATTAGATATTTTTCCCAAGTATAAAACTGTCAAACAATCGTTTTGCTAACTAAGCCTAAGCTTTTAAAGAAACTTCTTTTTCAAAAGATGGCATTCTCGGTCGGGTTGCCTTGGACTCCCCTCCCCCCTCCCCAGAGTCTGTACGGACGTACGGACGTACGGGCGTACGCTGACGTCAGAACCAAAATTTCTTGCATCGACAGGTTACCAAATTTGCTTACCAATGATATTCCACTCAGCGACCTTCGGCCGCAAAGGAGCTCCGTTAAAATGCTGTTGACCAATACAATCTTGCAGTGTTATTCGCTACAGGGACCGCGCGGCCTATTTTAAAGTGGGGGGGGGGCTGACTCGATCGCTCAGTCAAGTGTGAGGGAGGGGGGAAGGGTGGAATGACAGCCTAACACGAAATTGTTGTTCTCTTTAGTGACTAACAACGGATCTAGGGCGGCCAAAAGTGTTAAAAGTTGTCAGTTTTTATCCATCATATAGACCAGTATAAGTAACGAATCAAAGCAACACTAAAAAGTATCAAAGACATCAAACTATTCGACCTACCAGTGATTAACAATGTCGATACGTAAGACACGTTTTGATGGCCTTATCCGGAATAGAAGACAATACACTGTTACCGTTTTCTC
>Ga0126336_10001063_pt1 | contig 13403 bp, 10 predicted proteins | sample SidCmetagenome_FD_92530 | JGI IMG/M metagenome (GOLD analysis project Ga0126336, IMG submission 92530) | Coral microbial communities from El Islote,Puerto Morelos, Mexico - Siderastrea C C metagenome | ecosystem: Host-associated > Invertebrates > Cnidaria > Coral | place: El Islote,Puerto...
CAAAATTTGTTTATATGAGTTACATACGAGCGAAAAAGAAATTAAGACACTAAGCCAGCATTAACCATAAGTACTTAAATAATGCTTATTCATAGTTTGCTTAAATGAGCGTAGAGATAAACTGTTTTAAAAAGCTTTAAAACATCCATATTGGAATGAAAAAGAAGCACAAGAAAATAATAGGTCAGTTCTGTTTAAAACTTCTAAAGCAGTTTTCTAGAACTATAATGAAATGAGCGTCTTGAATGTCAAGATGAAAATGAATTGTTACTTGAATTTTTTTTCTTGGACTAGAAGAAAGTTGGAAGTTCTTCCCTCGTGTCTCGGAAAAATCACTAAAACTTAGTTATCGTGGTTTGCTCCCCCTTTAAGAAAAACACTTCCACTTGACATCTTCCTCTTTGGAGTGTTGGGGGCATTTTGCGTACAAGGTGCTTAGTTTAGTATAGTTTTCATTCTTAACGTAGCCCCTTAAATTTTTGCAGAATTCTTTATAGTCTCTAGTCAATTCGCAACGATTGTGGTCAACTCCCTGTAAACCAGACTGACTTCTTAGGGGCCAACTCTACTCAACCTCGTACCCAGAGTCCTCAGGCTTCCATGTCAGCGGGCGGTCGCCAGGAGAGACTCTAGGGTACTGGAATTTTCACCGAAGAAATCCTGCGGTTACCAGTTCTTAGGTACGTTACAGTGAACAGCCGATCACAAAAAATCATGTATTTTTTCACTACCCTAGGGTTCTCTCCCGGTGACGGTACGAGATTGATCTCTGCTGTAACTGATCGATGTACCACTACCCTACCACCCCTGGTTGGGTATTTCCTCAGGGTGCCCCGAAGGTTGGCCGATATCCACAGCTGGTTGGGAACTGATTAATTGCAGGAAAGTGTGGAGGTACTGGATGGTGAGGGAATATAGGAGAAAAGGAGACATCAACCGAGAGAAAATTAGACTTCGTTTGATAGTGCCAAACAATAGAAACTACAGTATGTAAAGTAATACGTCAATGACAAGGGAAAAGTGCGAGGGCACACAACCAGAAGTGCAGGAGGCCAGCCTCTAACCCCTGACAGGGAGATGTCGGAGATGAAATGAAGGACTGTAGGGGCAATATTTGGTTCGCGTGACCTTTTTTCCATAATGAATAGATTCGCTTTACCGAGATAAGAAGAAAGTGGAGTCTGATTCAAAGAAAGTCGAATATTTTGGCAGGCGGAGTGGAGATGGCAAAAATGGTGAAGGAGAGGGAGACCTGATCTCAGGTCTTTCCCATTACTCGTGGAGACTGCACTGTAACCTCGAGAATGTACACAAGAGGAACGTTTCAAGTGCACTTTGGGTATAAATGCATTTCGTTAAAGCTTTCAAACTGAATACTTAGCGAGAACTGCTTGTGTTGCAACACTCGTAAAAAAATCAATTGAAGAGAAGATACACTTTAATACATATCAAGTATGACTTTTATTGAATTTCTGACTCGTAGTTTAGTCATAACTTGGAAACTCGAACACCACATCTTTGCCAGTGAGCTTCTTGTATACAGTGGAGAATGTGTCCAGCTGCGAAGAGAGAGAAGGATTGAATTAAGTTTAACCCTTTCACTGATTCAGTCCTTGGTCGTACAGTACTTTGATACAGCACTGTTTATTGAGCTGCACAAGGTTGCTCTAGATTTATTTATTTTTTATTCCAAATCGTTAACTGTGACCACAACTCTAACAAAACATTTTGGGGTTCATTTTTTGGTAAAGTTCACTATCTTGAACAGAATGTCTGAGAATTACTCTGTGTGAATGTGTCCAAGAGTAGCCGTTTTAATTTACTGATTAGATTTGTATTTATCTTTTCGGCTATTTTATACATTGTATTTACTTCAAAATATTTTTAATATTTTGTACAGTTTACCGACGTAACAACCTGTAGATGTAGATGTAGCTCTCTCTTGTGGCACAGTTTCTAACATTGTGCAAAGGGTTCAAACTTTTGTGACTGAACATGCACTTCTTAAGTGTGAAAATTCAAATAAAAGCTATTAAAGCAGTGACTGTTTTTGTGATGTTTGCTTTACATTATTGTAAGGACGTTTAAGTTTTCAAAAGCTTGCCTTACCTTGTGATCCACATTTGTTTGCTGTAACTTGTCAAGGTGACTAAAAAAGACAACAGTAATAAGCTATCAGTAATAGGCTATCGCATTTAGATCTGTCACCTTGAAGAAAGCAAATGATCAGGAAAGAACAAACATAACTAACCTTTTCATACAGAAATGACAAGGGTTTTTCATTAACACAGTGCTTTCAATATCAATTGTGCTGGGTCTCAGAGATACATGCAACCCAAGTGCAGCTAGCTAAGCAACTTTTTAAAGTATTAAATCCATTTAAACATCACAACAGCAAAAAAGGCAGTTGCCTAAGCCAAAACTAAACCTCAGACAGACACCTCCAAAAAACAGTTTACAAGTACTGCTGCATTCAGCTACATGTATGGTCATACAAGAGCAGAAAGTTGTCACAACAGTGCAAAGTTACACGTAAGAATGCTGTTTGACTTTTTCAGGAGCATGCGCATACCAAAATAAATGGATAAATAAATAAATAAAGAGAGAAAGAAAGAAAGAACGAACGAAAAAAAGAAAGAAAGAAAGAAAGAAAGAAAAAGAAAGAAAAGGAAAATACATGTAAATAAATAAATAAATGAGCCCCTGGCAGGAATCAAAACCACGATCTTTCTTGGGATGTCCTTGCCACCAAGTGGCAGTCATTTAACATGTTCATATGCTCCCATGTTTTAATGATCTACCAGCTAAGCTATGAGGCCAGATAGCAACAGGTTGTGGGTAATTTGGATGGTGACTCGAGGCAATGAAGACATGAAGGGTGTATATAAACTGAGAAATCAAAGGATCAACTCTGTAGTGTGTTTAAGCACTGAAGCGAACCCATTAATTAATTCCTACTGAGCAAAGTCAATGAGGAAATGTGCACAGCAAGAGTATATGAAATGTTGCACAGCGCAGCACGGGTTTGTCACGAGTGTTGTACAAAGTACAAAGACAAGCATCCAACTAGTATTTGGTAGGTTCCATTCCTGTTAGAGACTTAGACCTTTTTTAGCCTGTAGGTCATGACAAACTTGGCAGTGTTTATGAAGTACAGTACAGCTGTACCAAGCTTGACATTTTTACCTCCTTTCTCTTCACTGTTGCAACACTGTGCCAGAAGTGCAGACTACATCAAAGTTAAATTTCACTATCAAAAAAACCACTCACAAAAACAATTCAATACCGTAGGCACACTGTACTTACACTTTGATTAATCTTGAGCCGTCCATCTTCACCCGTGTCCTTTTTCCCACTATTTCACTGGGGAAAACCAGATCTTCAAGGATTGAGTCATGGACAGCGGTCAAGGTTCGACTGAAAAGAAACAATAGATTGAAAGTAAAAAATCTGTTAAAATTCTTCAGTGGGATTGAACAGCCCTTTCTGTTGGATTTCCCAAACATAGATTGTGATGTAACAATTTGTGGAATAAAGATTGTTGTTGCTGTTGCTGATAAATGACTCAACTATTGTTTAACTGGAAAATTGCTGGATAAAAATGTTTGATCAACTATAACACTGTAGATCTACCTCTAAATGCATCTCAGAATTAGTTGCCCCTCATCAGAGGTCAGACTGGGGCGGCAACATACAACTCCTCACTGATGTGCTATCTACACTTATCCAACACAATCACCACTGAAACAATATTTGGGCAGGTTCCCTCACACATGTACCTTCTTGGCCTTTTTTGTTTCTGATTTCTTGATTTTCTTGTTTGCCTGGGAAGGATTCTCCTCTGTAAATGAAAAACAAAATTTTTCACACCGGTACTAATTTATTTGAAGCCATTTGCAAAACCACTTGCAAGGGCAACTCATCTCAGAAATGATATCTACAGCCACTCATCACAACATGAAGTCAGACTGGGGCGGCAAATGAATGTCTTTCATCATCGAGTGCCCTTGCGGGTCCACTGTAACTAGATGCAGTACTCTTCAGCTAAATTTTAAGCTAAGTCACAATCACTTAGAGAACAGGAGGTCCACATGGTCTGTGCTTAACTCCAGTTTAATGCAACTCAGCATTCCTACCAACCCCTGGATGGGATCAAGTCCATTGCAAGGTTACCCTCTGCATTTTCTAACGTTTACTCAATTGTTTACAATTATTCAGTCATACACCTGGATAGAGCAAGACAATGTGTAGTAGAGTTTCAAGGAAACAACACGACACCATGCAGAGACCAGCCTTGAAACACTGACCCTCTCATCTCCTGATCAAAAGTTTGATGCTCTCACCACTATATCACTGGCCTCCTCCTTTAAATGCCATTCTTTCTGCTTTCTTTTACTCTGATCCTCAGGAGAACGTAACTAAGAATAATCATGCCAGAATGAGCTGAGCTTCCAAGAAAAGGAAGTTACAAACCTGGGCAACAATGACCACATGCTTTCCACTGAACTTCTTTTCAAGTTCACGTACCAGGCGGGTCTTTGACGGAGAGAAAAAGACAGAAAATAACATTTAATTTACAAGTAAACTTAATTGTGAATATTCAAATCTTCACTGATACCCTATCTTAACAAACAGCCTACTAAAAAATTAGCATTATATTAGCATTATATTTATAGCAGTCTGAAAACTCTTTGTCTGGACAGCTCATCTCAGGAATGATAACAAAAGCCACTCATCATGACTTGCGTCAGACTGGGGCGGCAACTTTTTTCATCATCGAGTGTCCCTAACAGTGTGAGTCACAGAAGTGCAACTACTTTGATTTGGTATAGTACAGGTGCTCAAACCATTTCCCTTCATAAAATGATAAATATTTCTGATATAATTCTAGTGTTTAAGCTCTTGGGATATGCACCTAAATAACAAGTTGTTTAGGGATAAGTTTCTACAGAAACTGTGGTGCTGCACTGGTGGAGGATTGAAACATTTGATACCAACAGAGTTGATATGGTGTGAATTGGCCACCATTAACAGATTCAGAAGCCGAAAGTTTGAGCATTGGCCTTTTGTCAGAGCCTTTGTTTGGCACTTTTCAAATTTGAATCAACTGCGTAGCCCAAATGTTTGAGTAACAACTTAAGAATTTTTAATGTGTACACTAATATAAAAGGTAAAAAAAACCAAGACACTTGGAGGCTGCTGTCTATTTCTCTGTGGCCAAGACGCAACCTAATCACTGTCATGTCCACTGAGGAAGAGGCAGCAGCCTTCAAACATCTGGTTTTTTAAACTTTTATATTCATGTACCACATGGCACTCTGAGACCTACAGTACCGCTCAAATGTAAGTCGACACTCGATACTCGATCCTCTCATGAGGTGAATGACTTTGTCTTTTTGAGCAGTCACCGCGCCAAAACAAATAAGTGATATCTTCGGTTCCATGAAACATAAAACGATAACTAAAATGCCAAAATACTATACCTTTTTAAAAAGGTGAACTTTTAAATCCAAGTTTTCATGATACGCTGAGTGCTACCGCGTTACTTTGTTGCAAGCAAAAGTTCAGAGATTAAGAGGGTGTGTCAATTAAAGAACGTGCCGGTGAGTATGAATGATAACATTTCCATGAAAATTGTCTTTAGAGTCATCACCGAAAACTTAAAAAGTATTATCTTCGGTTCTACGAAGCATAAAGCGGCGATTGAAACGGCAAAATGCCTTGCCTTAAAGGTGAAGTTTTAACTCAAAGTTTTCATGATGTGCCGAGTATCAGTGTGTCATTTCGAGCGGCACTGACGAAATGTCATCTGTTTACAAGATTCCATTATTGTTAGCTTGCATTCTTTGAACTGACCTGAATTGTGATTCTTTTGTTCGATTTATTCTATCGAGGAATCACTCAAGCGACAAGCTCGTTATTATTTTCTCGATTCTCACGAGACTCGATTCTCGACTCGATTCTTGATACTTGATTCTCGCAAGTTTCGAGTTTCGAGAATCGAGTCTCAATCCTTGACTCGAAAGAGACTGTCAACTTACATTTGAGCAGTACTGTACCTAATATTTGTAACAAGAAATGAAAGCACATGAATAGTTTTCTGTATAAAAGTAATGTTTAAATACCTGGATCTTCTGGAAGGCCCTGATTTGTGGTACAGGTACAAATATGACAATAGCCTTCTTGCCTGCTACGTCAACTTCCTACAAGAGGATTTGTAACATTAGCTACCTTCAGATCAGACTACGAGGAAGAGATTAGTAAGGGTACGACTTCTGAATTTCAAAACAGCTCTGTTCTCAAAGCCCTTGCTTCTTCGTGTTGCTGACAAACAGAGAATGAAGTTCTACATTTAGGAATGAGATTGGTGTGACAACTGATAATTGAAATTCAAGCATGCGACCAGGAATTGAGTCATACTCAGTCTCACTCAGTTACATCTCATAGTTGCTATTACAAACACTAATGCAACCATTTATGACAATGTTTTGTGGAATGTCACTAAAAATTTGGCACTGATGGTACAGCACTTTTTAGATCTTGCCTATTGCTGAGTGATTTTAATACTGTACAAAACACGGAACAACTGGCAACTAGTGAGTTAAGTATGGATGTCAAAGGCTTTAGTCCTTTGATATCCATACTATACTGTATCTATCAAAGTCTTCTCTACATATGCACATGTAGATCTCTCAACTAAATAACACGTTTAAATTTAACACATAGACATAGACATACATTATTTGTTCACGCAGGTTAAAAGAAGGCAGCCAGAGGCTGATGTGGACCTGCGATTACAATTCCTTATGAATATAGAATTAAAGCATATAAAATATCTAGGAGTCTAAGAAAAATAATGAAACAGTAGAAGCAAATTGTTCGAACATTGCATGCACATGGGCTGGCATACCATCCACAAGTAATAGCAATACACTGCAAGTCGTTTTATACTGAAGATACAGTAAGCGCTCGCAAGAACAGGTACGTTCACTCCTCCAGGAAACACTTCGCGTACCTTTCAGGTTTCAGTTGTCCTTCTAGCTAATGAGTCGGGGGAAACATGACGTACCTTCGCTCCAGAGATGTACAATTCTCTAAGGCTTGACTTAAGATCGGTAGAGTTGAGTTCCAGCTCGAGAAGAGCCTATGGTACAAAAGAATCAAATAATACATACTTCCACGTGAACAGACGTCGACAAGGTAGACAACAAATTAACTAAAATTGCCTCAGCATTCTCAAATTCAACCAGAGACCTTGAAAAAATAACACTAACAAAGTACCTGAGAGATAGTCAGCTCGAATTCATCAGGCTCGCCTTGCGGCTTCACTATTTTTGCCGTAAGCATGGCTGATCTAAAATGAAAACAAGATGGGTCAGAGTAACAAACAAATAAAGAGATTTGAAGGAGCCATCCGAGAACAATCCTAACTCAATCTTAAAGCCAAGACGCTGGGGAATTATGCTGCGTCCAAAAACCACTATTTCGTCTAATACTAAGGCTAAAATAGACTTTATTTTTCTCAGTCCTTACCGACTTACCACTATGTAATGGAGGCAGCCGAAAGAGACCGACCTGCGCGAGCGCAGCCGTGTTTAGACCTGCTGCGCACAACTCTAACGATGAGCCCGCTGACCAATTTGTCGTGTTATAGTGAGGAGGAGCGCAGCGCCCAGAGCGCGGGGGATTTCAATTCGTTCAACAGCTTCAACAGCTTTAATTTGACTTTCTCGTGCCCCATCGGCTTGCCATTTCATGATTGTTCCAAAAACGTAATTAGATATAAAGATTAATGCTGCTTTTTTGCACTATAAGGATTTTTTAAAAAACTTCTTTGTCTTTTAAGAATGCCATATCCCCCCCCGGGGGGGGGGGACTAAACGGGTATGGGCCGCTCAACAGGGTATGGTTTTCAGGGTTCACAATTTAGCGTCAGAGTGCCGCGGCGTTCGAAAGTTTTAGCCGCGAGATATACAGTCCTGGGATATTCGGAACGGGTGAAAAAAATGAAACTTTCCCTGCCCTCGACCATCTGCCCCTGAGACTCCGACGCATAGAAGGCCCGTCATAAAATACGGAAAAAATAGCAACGATTACAGAAGTTGACAATTTATTTTTAAGACAAGTATTCCACTCGTACTGTACTTGTTGAATCTCTCCTTTTCATGTATCCCCAGGCCCCCTTCTTTTCAATAGCATCGCGAGTTCCTCGACCACTCAGGACAACGACCCGAGACTTTAAACATCAACTGAAAATTCACGATTCACTTGACTCTGATGTCGACTTCCGCTCAGGTTATCGAAACGTGAGTCACAAATAGTCCTTCACACCCTTCTTTTCAAACGAAACTGGAGCCGCCAATCGGCGACAACAAGCTTTGCCGCTTCGCCCGGCTCAAAAACCTCTGGGACCAGAGTGGGTTCGTTTTTGAGAAGAAATTACCACCCGTATTTCCGGGTCCTGTTTTTTTTTTATCAGGGAGGAGTCAGGAGTGAGGGGTACATTTTAACGTCTTACTCAAAACTGAGTTAAATTGCAATTTTTATTCAACCTTACCCAGTGACGAGCCTTAAAGATTTCTCAGATAAAAACCCAAGCGTATCATCCATACCTAGAGCTGAAGCAAGTTTCATGACAACAGTATTCTCATTCCCCAGTGGAAAGTTTAAACTTGACAAGAATTACTGTTCGAGATAACGCGCAAGTAGTCCATTTACTCAGCACGCTTACATTGTAATGTTACGTTTTCAAATAGACTGCAAGATGTCCTCATTAAAAAAAAATTGCGGTGGAATCTTTATCCACCTGGGACTGATAATGGTCTTTACCATAGTCTGAGAAATTGTAATTGTCCTTCTGACTCAAAAGCTACTTAACAAACAACGTCAATCCCCACTGGGGTGGGGTGGAGAGGTGAAAGACCCATGGGTTGCCTAACAAACTTCCGAGTATGCCTTGGTAGCTAGAACTTACAACACGGGGCAAAAAAAGAACGACCACTTAATAGTTTGGACACTTCTGATAAGTACTGATCCAAATTTCTGGGGCAATAGCAATCCAATCAGAATTGGAGGGTAATTCCTAGGAAATCAACTTCATTTCTTTAGTGTCATTAAAATGTTTTTCATAAAGCTGCTCTTCAATTCTGCCTGGATAGTCGATCTAGTCACACCTTTGTACTCTTCAGTTCAAACTTGAAAACACTTAAGTAACAAGAAACACAATGATACAAACAGACATCCCTGCATTACAGAGTCACACAGGATCTAGTGTAACGAGAAAGTCTGCAGCAAAATGTGTGAAATTTAGCAAACATTTCAGAAAAGGACAATAGAGAAATCTTGAAATATGGATACAAGCCTCATAACAATACATTCAGTTAGGTTTAATGGTTGTCATGATTGATTCACTTATGCAAACACAAAATGTTCAGAAGCCAACACAAATCTAACGGCATGTAACACGTTAACACGGATAATTTCATAACTGGGTACCTTTTTACCAGGCTCAAGTGGGGAACTCATCATACACACAGGGTTTTCTCTCCATCAAGAATGGCGGGGAGAGAGAACATCCCCAAATACGTTGGAGATTTCAATCAATCTAACATGACAGAAGGCTTGCTGTTAGTTGTTCCCAGGTCTAATCTCACTGCCAATTTAAATGAGGAGAAGATTCTGGTGTCAAGCTGGAAACTCATTAGGGCCGATTTAGACGGTACGATTTTTGCTTAAAACAGTTTTAAACAACTTGCTTACATCATGTCTGCAACACAAATCGTGTCATGTAAATCATGCATACAACATCTTCAGGACAGTTGCACACAACACGAAAAATGTTTTAGGATTTTGAAACATGTTTAAAACCCTACGACAGTCGTAACCACAATTAAAAAGTTCACATGATGAGTTGTTTGTCTTTACCTGACGTGAGCAGCCCGCTCTACAAAAATCGCATATGACAGTCACAAGCAAAAATCATACCATCTAAATCAGCCCTTAGTCCGTTAATATATCTAGTTGTCACGACATCACAAAAGAAATGTTCATTTTAAGGTCACCATATCACTACCAGGTAATGTAACCATCATACATTCTTCATGCCAGTCTTTTGCTTGAGCCACGTGGGAAGGTTGCCCCATATGAGCCTCCATAAAAAGAAGAAGCCCATTGGGTGTTTGAGTAAATTTAATGCCTGATGTTGAGAATTAATAATTTTCCATGTATAAAGCACAGCCTCCTTTAACTTAATTAATGCAGGCCCTTTAATAAAACAAAATGAATTAACCTTGTTAAGGGGGCTAGGGAATACTTCTTTTGACAATTCTGGTCTACTTTTTGACATCAGTTGACCAAACTTGAAATCAATAGTTATTATTTTCACTGTTACAAGTAACAGTCATTGGTAAAAAGTAGGACCAAAATTTGCACATTTCTGTCGAAATCACAGCTGTGATCAGACCTCTCTTGAAAATGTTTTTAATACCAATGACCATCACCTTGTACGGGATTAAAAATCTACCTTGAGGTCAATCAGGGCTCTCACTTAAGAGCTGCAGGCAGTGGCTAAAAAACTGGCTACGAGTACTTCACTATCTCAGCCATCTACTTTTCAACAACAGTATGCAATAGCCTTTGTGCAGCATTTTGGCTAACCAAAATGAGGACTTATTCAAACATATCTCCTTTGCAGAAATGAAAATTATTTGCAGCACAATATATGACCAATTCAGACCCATCAGCTTCCTCTTTATAGTGATAAATTTTCCTCCTTTTTCCGGTTCTCTATCATTTCAAACTATCACTAGAAAATTTTAGTCTCAAGTTTGGCCAATGTCAGACCAGAATTGCCTAAAAATATGATGAAGTCCCTTTAACAAGATTCCACCAACAACAAGGTCTTCCATAATATCAGTGGAAGCACATAAATTCAACACTCTATGTGTATGTACAACATTTTGGGGATATTTATGAAAATTAGTTTTAATTTTGCTATTAAGAATAAGTCTGGAAACTGTAGAAGAATTTAATGACAGCAATTTCGGTGTTCCTTAACAACAGAAAATTGTTTTGAATAAAAATAGAACTCATTTGTTAACATAAAGTGAATCCATTGTCTTGGACCGCCAACAAAGCTGCCATGACAACCCAAAAGAAATGCTCTTTTCATGATTATCATATCTCATTACTCATTACTGAATCCTTGCAAATGAAATACATTACGTCCCAAAATTAATTATGTTCACTATTTTGTGATGTGATTAGCATGTCTCATATTCTTTCACAGTCTGTATGCCTTTATGCCTTAACGTCTCTCGCCTGCATGCAAATGAAGACTAAAAAATCTTTGTGAAACAGCTTTCTTCATTGACATCACTGTGGTTTCATTAATTACTGATGCTGTGTGAGTATTGTGGAATCCAATGGTTGAAGCGCTACAACAAAGAACACGCAAATTTCTTTTTCCCCTTTGTCCGTTGCTTGTTAGGTTTTAATGTGATAATGTCTCCAGTTTCTATTTGTTGTGTAGCACGTGCATTGTTGTTTCCAGCTTGTGTGCTATTTACTGGCGATGCTGTGTTGAACATTCCAACCACTGGGGAATAAAAGTAAAGTAACATGAATGTGAAGTGAAAGTGGTCCATAAATGCATTACCACAACTGCATAAGAATGGCATTAAAACCAAAACCCAGTTTCCTGGAAATTACTGCTGTATAGTGATCCAGTATGAATTAAACTTCTGTTACAAGAAACATTTTTCCTTTCCTTGGGTGTTTAACCCCACCTTACTACAATTTTCAGTTGAGTAAGGCATGAGAGAAGTTTGGTCACAAAGTTTTAACATTCAAGTTACGATGTTGTCAGGAGCAACTTGCTCCGTTTCCAAGGGAGATTGCATGAAAGCAATCACTGAATGACGTAGTCTCCTAGTCTCCCTTGGAAATGGAGCAAGCTACCCTTGACAACATGGTAACTTGAACATTAACACTTTGTTAGCAAACTTCCCTTGTGCCTTACTTGGCTGAAAATCGTAGTAAGACCACCAATACAGCTATCTCTCTATTACAGCCACTTTATTTTGGCCATAGCAAAAGGTCATGTAGTCTTGCAGAAAAAAACCCTTAAATTGGGTCATTGCATTAAAGGCACCAAATATTTGTGGCCCAGGGGTGGCTGGGTTAACAGGGAGGATTCTACATAAAGTGGAAATTCATTTCCTATTACTTTGGAAACCACTAAAGAAGTGGTGTGGCTATTTTAAAAATTATTATCAAACAACAACCTAATAATTCCTTACGAGTTTATAGGACTTTGTGTAAGCTTGCCAAATCACACCATAATTTTTTTAAATGATGGTTTAATTATGAAACGGAATGAGGCTCTTACCATTTTTGTGTTGTTGTGATTTTGGTTCTTCTACATCAACATTCTGTAACACTTCTAAATATGTCTCAGTGAGATACATGAATACTGAAACAAAACAAATCAATGATAAAAACCACCAAATATATCATACATGGTATTTTAAATGCTTCTTTAATCCTTACTTAAAATAATTTTATTTATTTCCTTACTTTCCACAAATTGATGCAGCAAACATACCCAGCTGTGGTTTGTGCGACACAGCAGACAACAGGGCAAGCAAATAATGACAGAACACAAAACAACTAAGGGGGTGGGGAGTGGATAGCATAGGGTAGGGGATGGGTAAGTTTCCTGCTTTCTTATCACCCCTGCCCCAGCCCCCTTGGCAGTTTTGTCCTCTCCTCAGAATTCATTTTGTGTGTTATAACAGTTAAGATGACAACTCAACACACTTCAGAGTTTGAACTCAGCAGCTTGACACACAGAAACAGGGGAGTATGTCTGTTTATGTTTGGTGAACCAGACTTCAGAACTGACAGAAGACAGTTTGAGCCTTGGCCCTTGAGTCACGGCCCTAGGCAAGGCACTTCACTACACACTGCCTACTGAACTCAAGTTTGATATCCACAGCTTACAGCAGGTGGTGAATAGACAGGTCTTCTGACAGGGTGCGGGAGAAAAATTAAAATTGTGCGGGATTTTGGGGGCAAATTGTGCGGGAAAAAAAGTCGATTGTGCGGGGAATTGTGCGGGATTGCGTAATTCTGTGACGAACCAAATATTCAATCTCCAGTGTTCTAGCCAGACCCAAGAGGGAGGAAATTCTGTATAAATGAAAAATGCGACCAAATTTCTTTCTTTGGCGATAGAAATATACCCAGCAGTTGGCAATTTGTGGCTTTTTTTTTCTTACCAAAGCGTAGTTTGACTCAAAATTGTGTCTGTATAAACAAAATCACGTTGCGTGACACGCACGATAAACTCGATCGTTTAGCAAAATAAAACTTCGGTATAAAATATTTCCGATCTCAACGAG
>Ga0126336_10001064_pt1 | contig 13403 bp, 9 predicted proteins | sample SidCmetagenome_FD_92530 | JGI IMG/M metagenome (GOLD analysis project Ga0126336, IMG submission 92530) | Coral microbial communities from El Islote,Puerto Morelos, Mexico - Siderastrea C C metagenome | ecosystem: Host-associated > Invertebrates > Cnidaria > Coral | place: El Islote,Puerto...
AAAGACCTTGGGGTCACACTTGACCGCCATCTTACTTTAAAAACTCACATCAACAATATTTGTCGCTCCGCCTCACGTTCTATTCACCAAATTGGAAAAATTAGGAACTTTCTATCCAGATCTGCTACGGAACGTCTTATTCATGCATTTGTTTCTTCAAAACTTAATTATGGCAACAGCATTCTTCTCGGTCTCTCCTCCTACGAATTAGAGAAACTACAACGGTTGCAAAATACAGCCGCAAGGCTAACTGTTACAACAAAAAAGTCGGCTCACGTCACTCCAGTTTTGAAGAGTTTATACTGGCTTCCGGTAAAAGAAAGAATTATTTTTAAAATTCTCCTGGTCACGTACAAAATCCTCCATGGCTTTGCTCCAGCCTATTTAAATGAGCTGCTACTTAACTACACACCTCATCGTTTACTACGATCAAGTAGCTTAAACCTACTGTCTATTCCAAAGACTAAATCGGTTACCTATGGTGACAGATCCTTCTCAGTCATTGCACCAAACCTCTGGAATGACTTGACAATTATAATCAAACAGTGTTCCAAAGTTGACTCTTTTAAATTGAGATTAAAAACTTTTCTTTTTAACTGTGTTTATAGTTAGATTAGTAAATAACTTATTGTAAAAAGCATTGAGACTTCCATACGTTGTAAAATGCGTTTTTAAGCACCTTGTTATTATTACTATGATTAAAATCCAAAAAACCTCAACGGAGGGGGTCAGCAAAAATACTTCATACTAACACTACTGATAGTTTAGGTGGGCTAATGGACAAACATACTTGAGATAGCTCTTTAAATGTTCTGGTGTTAGAAATACAAGCATCACTTTCTGTGTCCCCCGTGGGCGCCATTTCTACACCTAAATTTGGCCAAGTTTCGCAGGTCTCTGAAAACCTTCAAATTAAACGGATGAAGTTTATGGGTGGTACAAACCATCATAGAAGAGGTTTTTCAAATCCTGATAAGCGAAATAAAACCACATCCTACTGAACAGCTTTACGTTTTTAGACATATATTTCGTATCTGCGAAAAAGCACGAAATAGGCCATTTTTGAGTTGATGTAGAACACGCAACTATCACTGCAGAAAACTGTCCATAGCTAAATGACACTCTCCAACCTTCCCTCTATCAAAATCAATAATAATCTTTTTGGGTCATTGCAATAGCAAGATGCTAGAGTACTTACAATTCTCCAAGGCACTAGTTTTTGGCTTCAAGAACACGCGAATCAGTCTATACCTTGTTTAAGCTCATACTGAATCTTTCTCTCTGTTAATCCGCAGTCTAGAATATACTCCAGATATTAACTTAACTCCCAAGAACTTGCAAAACCTCCCTGCGTTCTTTTTAAGCGATAAAAGGGATGAACCGAACACTCAATCGAGAAAATAACAAAACGACGCCATCCTGGAAATCCAGGACCTAGAGGGGAGTGGGAACTAGCTGATGTGCGCATTAAACTTTTAAGCTTTTAGGCCAGCGACATACACTCTTCAAATCCCCCTACTAGTATGCACAGCAGTAGTGCGCTCCAGATATATAGATATGGGAGCATCAGGTAGATCTTCATTTATCCGGCAGGTAAAAATAGCATTTACAACAGCTTTTTTTCTCAATTTGTTGATCCATTACCAGTATATCCAATCAAACCAAAAATTCATTTTTTTTTTGTCAGGTGTCTTTATTACAGTTCTACGTGGCTTGAAATTGTTTTTCTTTGCAATAACCTGCCCTGCGAAATAAACTCTACGCCTTTTGTAAGATTTCACTGGTCTTCGTGTATGTATGATCTCTAGACTATTTCCTTCTCTACAAATTCTTACGAGTCGTGCTCTCTGATAGGTTCCCTGGTTAACCCTTTCGCTACGGCACATTTTTTCTCCCCTGTGCGGGCCGAAATTGACGATTTTTGTAAACTTTGCCATCATTTATTTAAACAATAAAAAAAAAAAGATACTGGATGATAATAATGTATTTTAAGGTGACAATTGCAATTTCAACAGCTTTTATACATCAAAATGAGTGAAACAGCAGTTAAAATTGTTCCTGTGTGCGACAAAACCTGATGAAATCTCAGAAACATTTTCATTAGTTTCTTCCCACTCATCATCGAATTCAGCGCGGAAAAGCTCGCCTTTATCACCAGATGAGGCCCATACGCTTTCTAGAACATCAGCGCCAGATAATCTACTCATAAACGGAGCAAGAAAACCGCAAGAAGTTGCACACGATTCCAGAAGAAATCACACCTTCGATAAATTCAATATGGGGGCTCACACGCGGAAAGCAATGCCCGTTTTATGGCTGTGCACAGCTCACAAATTGTATCAGTCCTTACCAGTCCCTTTGGGTTCTCCAAAACGTTTACTGATGTGCGTCTCTCAACTTTTCTTGTGTGCTTGATTTCATATACAAACTTTGTAAGACAGGACGTACCCAGTACGTTCTCCTAGCACATGTGTAATCTAATACAGGACGTGCTCAGTACGTAGATTGGTCATAACTTCAAGATTCCATATATCTCTGAAGGTCTAAACCACAAGATCACTAACGTTTTCCGAAAAGAGGGCATACCAGTTAGCGTCGCGCACAGACCATACACCCTCAGACGAACTTCCTTCCACACTCACCACGGATCGTACATGCACCAGGGACAACTGCCCCACCTCCAACACCAAATTGTGCTTACTAAGGAATGCCGTTTACCAAATCACATGTAACAATTGCAATCAACACTACATCGGGAGCTCTATACGCGTTTCATCCACGATCGTGTAAGAGAACATCTCAATAGTGAAAACTTCTCCGTAAAGAAACACATCTCCACACGCCAAAACAAAGACTACAAAGGCGTTGAAATCAAGACCATTGTAATAGAAAACGACCTCATAAATCTACGCCTACCTAAAGCATTTTACATAAGGAAATACAAACCTACCCTCAACTCCCGAGAGGAATGCAGCGAATTCGCCGATCTTTTGTTCTAGTGACTATTTTAACATATCTGGAGAGACCCTTTGTACGCTGAATGACACTCGCTCATTAGACCATTTTATTCGTTTCTTATTCGTAATTGTACCTAATGTTTTATACATTTTACATACTTGCCGCATTCTTACGCTTTTTACACATCTTACTTTACATTTGTATATAGGCCCACGCAGAATATTTTAAACATTATCCCTGGTGATGCCGTTGATCGGCAAAAGCTTGGATTTCAGATTTTAATTTTTACAGTAGGCTTCATTTGAACACTTATATTATAATCTTAAACTTTGTTTTCAGCTTGCCCTCCTTTGCGAGACTGCACAATTCTTGGGCACTGAATTCAATTGGGTGTTTAAAATCGACTTGTTCATATACCACTGCCTCTAATTCTTTGAGCTGCTGTTCTGTTTCCAATGCTTGACCAGTGAAATCTTACACGAAAGGCATAGAGTTTATTTCGCAGGGTAGGTTATTGCAAAGAAAAACAATTGCAAGCCACGTAGAACTGTAATAAAGACACCTGATAAAAAATTGAATTTTTGGTTTGATTGGACATATATACTGGGAATGGATCTACAAATTGAGAAAAAAGCTGTTGTCCGTAGAACATTGAAGTAAATGCTATTTTCACCTGCTGGATAAATGAAGGTCTGCTTGATCCCATCTGGAGCATACTACTGCTATGCATACTAGTAAGGGGGATTTGAAGAGTGCATGTCGCTGGCCTAATCAGATGCAGAGAAACTTAAGGAACATCATGTATTTTTTCATAGCTATAGTGTCATTACCAAAATTTTATCATAACTTTCACTTTTACTCAATTCCAGTTCAGTTGTGCCTTTCTACTTCTGGAAGGCAATTCCCAGCTTTTACTGTTAAAGCGTACCAAAAAGCTGAAAGTTTAATGTTTAAAATTGTATTTCCCCAAAACTAATTCCGAAAACGTTCGAGTATTTTGCCGCTGTGCGCCTCAAAGTCAGATCAGCTAGTTCCCAGTCTCGTCTAGGTCCTGGATTTAAAGGATGGCGTCGTTTTGTTTATTTTCTCAGTTGAGTGTTCGGTTCATCCGTTTTATCGCTTAAAAAGAACGCAGGGATGTTTTGCAAGTTCTTGGGAGTTAAGTTGATATCTGGAATATATTCTACTGCGGATTAACAGAGAGAAAGATTCAATATCAGCTTAAACAAAGTATAGACTGATTCGCGTGTTCTTGAAGCCAAAAACGAGTACCTTGGAGAATTGTAAGTACTCCAGCATCTTGCTATTTCAATGACTCAAAAAGATTATTATTGATTTTGATAAAGGGAAGGTTGGAGAGTGTCATTTAGCTATGGATAGTTTTCTGCAGTGATAGTTGCGTGTTCTACATCAACTCAAAAATGGCCTATTTCGTGCTTTTTCGCAGATACGAAATTTATGTGTCTACAAACGTAAAGCTGTTCAATAGGATGTGCTTTCATTCCGCTTTTCAGGGTTTGAGCAACCTCTTCTATGATGGGTTGTACCACACATAAATTGTGAACTTCATCCATTTAATTTAAAGGTTTTCAGAGACTTACGAAACTTGGCCAAATTTAGGTGTAGAAATGGCGCTCACGGGGGACACAGAAAGTGATACTTGTATTTCTAACACCAGAACGGATAAAGAGCTATCTCTAGTATATTTGTCCATTAGTCCACCTAAACTATCAGTAGTGTTAGTATGAAGTGTTTTTGCTGACTCCCTTCCCTTGAGGTTTGCACGGTTTTCTCTGACGACGACTCTTAATTAAAAACTACAATTACCTGCCAAAAATACTTGAGATACTGCTATGCGGAGGTGCAACATTTGGACATTTGGCTTTGTGAGCCCAATCGAAAAACCCCCCCCCCCCCCCTCCCTCACCCCTTCCCGCTCTTAATGTCATTTTGCTACGTGGACCATTTCCAAAGCATTGGGCAAGAACATTAAACGGGGAAGGGGGTCACTTTTGCGAATCGGCGGCTGTCGTGTGGGTTGAGGCCGTAATTTTGAATATGCAAGAGTGGGTTTTGGACCAGATTGTCTCAACAATTTTTGCACCTAGTAGTAGCCAGTGCCCTAAAAAAGATAAGCTTCCTATTAAGTAAAAGCACTATGAGAGAAGGTCAAGCTGCGCATTTTAACCAAATATTATTTTCCCCTTCAAGTCTTAGCTTCGTCCACGACTACGCTGAGGGTATTTCGACCAATAACTGAGGGATAAGAGACATGAAAGGCTTCATTTGATTCATGTCTTCTTATTTTGAACTATATTTTGTCTTACAGAATCGTGTTAGATAAGCAATATCGTTCTTAGGTTATGTGAACACAAGGCAAATCTTCTAATGTTACGTCATACCCGTGTTTACGTAAGCTGACGTTAAAAGGGCTGCTCAGCCAATCAGAGCGCGCCTTTTAATTTGTATCAATTAATATCCTACCCATTCCTTCTGCCTCTTTATATTTCAGATTGCGCTCTCGCCCTTGGAATGGCGAGTGGTAAGATCAAAGACAAACAGATCACTGCTTCCTCTACTCTAAGTGATGATTGGCAACCTAAGAATGCGCGACTCAACGGAAAGAAGGCTTGGTGTGGTAAACCAAACGACAAAACCGATAAAGACGAATATTTACAGATTGACCTAGGACAGGTACAATGTTTAATTGTGTTCTTTTGTTGATGAAAATTTAAGAGGATTTGAAAACTAATGACCGGAGCGTACGACAGTCGAGGAGAGTACACGAGAGTTGATGAGAACGCGCGAGAGTCAACGAGAGCACACGAGAGTTAGTAAGAGCGCACTAGAGTAGACGAGAGTACATAAAAGTCGACGAGAGCGTCGCGAGAGTCGATAGGAGTGCACAAGAGTTGATGAGGGCACACGAGAGTCGATGACAGTACACGTAAGAATAGGATCACAAGAAAGCCGACAAGAACGCACACGGGTTGACGAGAGTGCCCGAGAGTTGACAACAGCGCACGAGAGTGGACGAGAGCGCACGAGAGTTGACGAGCGCACACAGGATTCGAGAGTCGACAAGGGAGCAGGGTTGACAGTCAACTGAGAACGAGGGTCAAATTAAATCTCGCTATCGCTTGATTTCAAGACTATTTTTCTTTTTTTTTTCTGTAACAGGTGCAAATGGTAACACGAGTCACTATTCGTGGTAAAGAGTGGGACATTGTTGAAGGTTATTACGTATGGTACAGTCAAGACGGGAAACAGTGGAAGATTTATAGCGAAGGTGGAGATGAACAGGCAGCTAACGTAAGAGATACATTATACAATTTTCTCTTTTCTGTTCTGTCAGTCTGCAGCAGCTCGAACATTTAAACCTTAGCCCCAATAGTGACAAGCGTCTAATTTCTCCCTGCAATGTCTCTAGTTGATCAGACATACAGGTCAGGAGAATAAAGAAAATGATCACCAAAGACAAAATCTCTTGATCTTTGTGCAAATTCTCCCAACTAGTACCATAAGAAATATTTTGAGGACAGTGAGGAGAACGTGCATTTTTATATTGGGGCTTAAAGGATTAAAGGACTCCTTGGTGTTACTTATTCTATCAAGCATCAACTTTCACAGTTTTCATGAAAATAAACAGAATAAAGGCCGAAGCTTCGCAAAATGTAAAGTCAGCGTATCCTTAAACTTCCTGGAATCGCAAATACTAAGCCTCCCGAGGTCCCGAGCCTGCAGTTTTCCTAGAGCGGCTTCGGTTTTGGAAAACTGTTCGCTTCTCAGAAGAGAAAACTTCCGCAGTCATTAATATCTTTCGCTATGGATATTCAGGATAGAAATGCACTGCAAATTGAAAATGTCGGGCCAGTTTTTACGAGTTTGATAATTGCGTCTTTTAAGTATCGCTAAGAACCAATCAAGGTTTGTTCTTCCTTCTCGAGTTTTACTTGATGTCTTGCTTTTGGTGTGATAGAAGCAACTAGCGGAAGACACAATTTCGAACAGCGTTGAAAAAAATGATTCTCTTGACAAGATAGTCCTTTATCAAACAATTCAAAAGGTATCTCTTGCCTTTCCTCTTTCTTTTGTGTCACCTGTAGTCTTACTGCCACCTTGGCAAATGTGTCGACACACTGGATACGCAATGCAGTGACTTGTGGGGTGCAAGTAAGTTTACAATATTTAACTTTGAAACTGAGAAAAATATAAAAATAGTATATGCCATTCAATACACACTTGTTCAAATGAGTGAATTATGGAGGAATAGTTTATTTACAGTCGTAACACCTTCGGTACCCTCGAGCTCTAAGTAAAAACCCTGATAAAGCCATACTAGCAAATGTGGCTTAACGTTAAGCAAAACCAGACTCGTCCTATGCTAACTTGTGTTCTATTCAACATGAAAGCCGCTCGTTCAGCCGAGAAGACATGCTGGGAAAAATTCAACACGGAAGGAAGGCAGTACGGGACATGTGACGCCTCAAAACCTCGAGCCTGCGCAAAAAGGTCAGTTGAATATGAGCACTCTCTTAAATACTAAGCAAGGTAACTGAAGTGGCCATACTTTTAAAAATAACTTTTGAGTTAGTTTTGACCCAACTACTAATTAGAAATCCTTCATGTCCAAAATTAGGTCTAATACGGACATTCCGGCGCTTCGTACGGTGCATATCGTTACATAAATAATTCCCTGAAACAGTTGTTATTCAAACGCTGTATAAGAAGAGATTATTTTCCTTCAGTCGGGCAAAACCGACCGAACTGAAAGCATTACACACAATTGAAAGCATTGTTCAATAGCAACCCACAGCCAATAAGCGGATCATGAGAACATTTATTCATTTCAATGCAATTTTTTCAGAGATGTTATGTGTGGACAGATTCAGTGCACAGACAGTTTACGACCGAGGCCAAATGTCGATTATGGCAGTGGTTACAAGACGATGACGCTCCCGAGTGGAGTCAAGTGCAGGTTAAAAAATCTAATTAAATTTCGGCTAAATATGGGACCTTGTGTTCGCTTAAAAAATTAGTATGATGTCATGGGGATTTCTGTCAAAAGTGTCTTGAGGGCGTTCAAATGACAACAAAGCACTTGGCGCCTACACTCGTGCTTCCAAGAGCTTTTATATGCTTTCAGAACTGATGAAGATATCAAGTTCCATAGGGGAAAGCAATCCAAAAACGCCTTTTGGCAAACCTTGAAAAATCTGGCCCAGCTTTTCAGTTGCACTCTGTTTCCATCCTGGTCATCTCTCTGAAGACACTTAATAATAATTCCAGTGCATTTCGGTGGCTTATCAAAGTGGAGCTTAAAGAAAATGCTTGGTTCCCTTATTATAAGAGTGTGCTCTCCATTTTATTGAGCTTGACTGCGTTCTTCGTCACTTTGCAGCGTCGCCTCTCTTAACTACAAAACTGATTTTATCGGATTGGGAATGGTGAAAGAAGGAACAAAGTGCGGAGCTAACAAGGTAAGATCGTCAGCAGATGTATTTTTAAAGGCAATGAGATACTAGGCTATTTTGTGTCTCACCTGTCTACGAATGTAGCAAAATTTGTTGTCGTTATTTTTGTTAATCTCTACTGTTGTTATTGCACTGATGATGATGATGATGATGATGATGATGATGATGATGATGATGACGATAGTGACGACGACGACGATGATGATATGACGATGATGATGGTGATGTAACGACGATGACGACGATGGTTGCGATTACGATGACGATGGTGGTGATAACGATGATAGCGACCTTAATATCATGACTACGAGTGCAAGATTGTGTACGAATGGAACTTCAAATCTCAAACCAGCTACGTTTCCACAGCCCTCGACTCCTCTGTGCTACTGACCAGTACAGAATAAACCTCTGGGAACTAGTTTGGCGTGGCAGATATAAAACCTGCGACCAGGAATTGAATAGTTGAACTTGTACGCAATCTCGTACTCGAAAAGTGTCTCAATAATAATAAAGACGTCACGAAAGAAGGAGGCGAGGATGTTTACGACGGTAATAACGATAATGACCAATTGCAGTTTATTCTTAGCTACAAACTAAAACAATCTTCGGATTTCACTATGAAAGAGCATGTAGTAAATATTTTCTTGAATCGATTGTAGGTTTGTAAGAACAACAGATGTACGCCAATACAAAGAAAGAAATGCAGAATTGTGAGTGGGAAAGAATGCGCCGGACGCGGAGTAAGTGATTCTTATAATTGTCACCAAATGTTGTCACATTAATGGTGCTGGTCCGCGGAGTGCAGGACGTCAGCTTTTGAACACGCTTATGCTCTCTTTCGTTTCTGCCACACGTACGGGCAATCACGCGTAGAGTCACAGTGGCCCTGTATGATTAGCGAGCCAGACACGTTCGACCTGACTCCGGTTTACAAAACATGGCCTGTCCCTTACTCTTGGTGAGGTGTTCCAAAACCTGCGTGGTGACCCTGCTTAATGACAAGCTTTTAAAGGGGCTATGCCACCAATTTTTACTATTAATTTAAGAAGTCAAAAGACATGTTTGTATTGGTGGAAATCCGAAATAATGGCCCAGTTTTGTTTAAAACTACTCCACTAGAGCACTGAAACCGCAAACAAGTGCCTTTGGCCACGGATGATCAGGATGGAAACGGATTGCAACTTGAAAAGGTTCGGGAAGCTTGTTTTCAAGTCTTCCCCCTGGTCTAGCAAAAACTGCTATAAACTGATCATGTTTTGTTCTTCTTTCAAGAATTTTTTTATATCTTCTTCTTGGAGTTTTAAGACCATCTTGTGTATAAGAAAATGCTCTTAGTTTTGATTTGAGAAAATATTCACCCCAAGACATTAAAAAACCGCGACATGGCCACCTTAAAGGCAGAGTACATAGCTTGTTCCCTCGAGGAGTGCACGTGTACCAGCAAAGGTCAGCAAATGCTTCGAAAAACCTGCGCAAACGCTGTGAGGAACACCCTGCTGTGGACTAGCATCACATCCATGGGGGAGTAGTAAAAGCTTCTAGCTATGTAGGTGCTTCAGGCAGCAGGAATCGAAACATTACTAGCGGCTTCAGGTGCTTCAGGTTACATCCCTAACCTATCCAGTGTGTTGAGTTCCTCTGTGTACACAAAAAAGTAAACTAATTGTTTTTCACGTTTTCTACAGTTTTGTACCAATAATGGCCAATGTTCCTGTCAAGATGGCTTTGACCCTGAGTCTGCCTGCTCTAAAGGTCAGTCAGTGAATTCTTAGCCCATTAAAATATACAGCACGAAAAAGAGGAGTCATGTCACATCGATTTACTTTGCGAAGTTGCCCCAATCTACGGCCTCAATTTACAAATCTTTAGACTTTTGTGAAAGGCATTTACTCCCCCAAAATGTTGGAATTATCTGATGTTCGCCATGTGAAAGTTTTAATGACATAGAAAGCGAGAAGTCAGTTTATGTTCGCATTTCTAAGCGCAAGCAAGCGATCTCGGCGGAAGACTCAAACAGTTACTTGGACATTCGATTGTTTTAGTCTGCAAATTGCATTTTCATTGTCTTGTAAGGTAACAGTGATTTTAAAGGCCCCTCCTAGTCATTATAGAGGTTGGTCTGAAGGGAAATAAACAGCGTATAGGACTAAATAGCAACTCACTGATTATCGCTCGCAAAATAGCACTTGTCCGGTGACTCACGCATTACTGATTTTAACCTTTGAAAGCCAACCGTACGTGTGTACTAATCGATCAAATCTACCTGAACCTATGGTTAACTGAGAAACTAATTATTTTAATTCAATCGTACGACGATAGATACAGGGGAAGAAAAATAAAACAGTCCTGCAAAACCATTCATTTATTACACACTCGCGAGCCGCTCTGTTTACATCGCGCGAATAAAATAAAATCAAACGAATCAAACCTACTTGCCAAGGTCCCGCATCCAATACAATCAGGAATTTAAACGACATCACTACAAGAGATTCATAAAATATCTGTTTCTTTGTCGAATACTGACAATATTTTCCTTCGGCATAACCGTGCAGTACCTTCAACTGCGAGGTATCATTTGGCAGGAAACATATTGGACGAAGTAAGAGCGAAAAAAATACGTTTGGCCGGCTCAGTCACAAAATAATTCCAGGAAACAACAGCCTGATAACTGACCAATAAATTCCTGCATGCTTTTGGAAGCTTTTGGACGATTTTCGACAGAATGGCTCGGGAGGAAACGGATTTTGAAAGAAACCCCGCTCCGAAACAATTTCGTGTTACACCAAATTCATAAAACAGCAAGCGCGGCGCGCAAGGCCTTTTGGGTGAAGGTGGGCCTTTAAGTCGTTACTTTAATACATTTAACCGTTTCAAGTTAAGTTTCTTATATGGCTATAAACATCTTCTTATCACATTTCGTAAAACTTCAACTCTCATTTTCTTATTCTGGATTCTTTGACAGTTGGTAAGTCACGTGACGGTAACTGGGGTACGTGGTCCGGCTGGACAAACTGCTCGCGGGCCTGTAATGGAGGAACTCGCGTTCGCTTTAGATTTTGTGATAGCCCGTCTTCGCAGTATGGAGGAAAAGCTTGCGAAGGAGAAAGGCTCTTGGAAGAACCATGCAATGAGGAGCCTTGTCCTCGTGAGTATGACGTATACCTCCTGCTATTACCGTGTACTGCTGCTTAGGCGTGCTTGTAAAGGCGGCCTTATTTCAATTCTACATCGCCAAATTGTGCCCTTCAGTCTCTCATTCTGTACTTTTAAAAGCGCGCCCTATTCGAATAGTCGTTTGTCATGTCTAATTGGTGACGTCCAAGCGTTCTACGATATGTGAGGTGTGATAACTCCCATCGACAAAGTAGCGTTGAAATCTTTATGGGAAGAACAGTGTTCCTCCTTATAGGAGGTCGGCCCAATAAAGTGGTGCATTCACGGAGCTTATCAGTTTCAGAGTTTCATGTTTTAGTCTTTACGACCTATTTATTAAATTTTAGGACCCATTGTTTTGACATTTAAACTCCTGTCGCAGCCTATGTGAGGCTATGACCTTATTGTGGTAGAGTAACTTGAGAGTCTGAGATCTCTGAAGCTATGCCGGCTGGAAACGATTTCCTCTGGTAAGTACAGCCATGTCGGATTGGTCTAGAATCTATTTCTAAAGAACGGCTTAGTGATGTCATCCGGCGCTTTTTCCCTGAACGGAACTTGACCGGTACAGATCTTCACGCGAAACACCATAACACGATATAATTTGATTCTTGTTTTCGGTATTAAACTGAATTCAACGAAAACCTGTGTAGAGAATCGTATTCTAGTCACATACAGGAGACCTGGATAAAATTCATTTAGACAACTGTTAGACTTCAATAAGTAGTGTAGCGCTGAGTGTAACTTTAGCCTCAGGCCCAATATAGTAAGGTCATGATTGGCCGACTCGAGCTCCTTCGGACGTTTGAAAACCAAAACAAAACAATGTTTGGAAGAAATTCTTGAATAGAGTTATCCAAAGCCGGTTGCAAAAGCGAACATACGAATATCAACGTTACAAGCCTTCGGCATTGAACTTTTCCTTATTATTAAATTTCCTTTCTTTCGTCATATTTCCGTTTCTTGATAACAAAACTTCCTTAAAATTAATATTCCTTCTTATCTAGGGCAAGTGTCTGTGTGTTTTTCTGATTTCGCGATCTTGCTCAAGCTTCCTTACTCGACAAACCTTTTCTCCAGTCTAAAATGTTCCTTATCTTATGGATTTTTTAAATAGATATTAAATCTCTTCAGCTAGCTCATCAGGTCGCCCACAAGTAGCCCTTCATATCAACTAATTGTGATTATTATTCAACAAATTGTCACTATGCCCATATATGGCAAGGAAGCCCTCAATATCTGTCATCCGTACATGACAGATATCCTGCGATATACGTAAATGACCATATTTGGGAGTGCCCTACAGATTTTCTTTCACGGCTTGTCTGGCGGCCATTTTGATAAGCGAGGCAGTTTGAGCAGTGTTCTCCGGAAATTTTAACTCCCTGGAAGAAACTTTCCACGATTAAAAAGCTCTCAAAAAGTCAACACGTATTTGCTTCAGCTTACAGAGATATCCAGAGGTTGATTTGGAGTTTTCCTAGTGAGAACTCAACCCGGCAAGAAAATGCTATTACGAACGAAGCAGCTCACTTGCTCACGGAAATTGTAAAGTTGAAAAGATTTTAAGCTTAATTCAAAGGAAGAGGGCTTGTTCTCGGTAAGGTAGCAATATTTTTTTTCTTTGTCTTGTCAGTTCCAAACTTTTTAAGTGGACGGTAGTAAACTTCGATTTCTTGAAATTTTGTTTTGATGTTTATTATGTGTTGCTAGCTTTAAGCGTTTTCATCATAGAACCATAGTTTTTCTCGTTCTGAAAATGGTAGTCGATGAGAATTTGTTGAATAATAAAACAATTATCCTGCTCAATCTTGCGGA
>Ga0126336_10001065_pt1 | contig 13402 bp, 5 predicted proteins | sample SidCmetagenome_FD_92530 | JGI IMG/M metagenome (GOLD analysis project Ga0126336, IMG submission 92530) | Coral microbial communities from El Islote,Puerto Morelos, Mexico - Siderastrea C C metagenome | ecosystem: Host-associated > Invertebrates > Cnidaria > Coral | place: El Islote,Puerto...
GCGTTGAATTGTATTTTGCGTCTTGTTTTGTTCTGTAATCTTATTTAGGTAGATTTGTTAAGTTTAATTTTTCATGTAACTGATGAAGGTCTAAGACCGAAACATTTTTATTTTTTATTAAATTTTTTAACTTTTTAATCGTCAGAAGTTGTCCGTCCTCGCTTTCCTTCAACGAGTATATATATATATATATATATATATATATATATATATTAATAAATAAAATTGTCAGGACTTAATTATTGTTTTGGTGTTGATGATTGTTACTTAATCCCCCAGGATAAAAAGGAAGCGTGCCACTGACGTACCGTTTGGAAACGCAACGAACGATGACAAGCTAGACACAACAAAAAGGTTTACTGCCTTTGAAAATCCCGTATTCGACAATGTTGGGACGTTTGATGGCGGTGCTGAACAAAACTTGAATCCTGTAGTGTTTTCTCCCTTTGAAGAGGTCACTGAAAGTGTTGAATCCAATCCAGTGCATGCCGAAGTAAGTATGACAAGGATTTCACCAACAGGAACAAGCAACACTGATGACGCAAACGGTTGGTACAAAGCCAAGGACGCCACATCCCATGAGGATGCCTTCCAAAACGAAACAGCGCGGGACGAACTGCCGAAAAAAGACAACATCGAAGAGAAATCTGATAATTTGTCAGTCACCAGTCAGGAGGAGGCGGCACTACAGGAAGAAACTCGTTCCATTACGCTGGATTCAGAGAACACTTCTAAGCAAAATGCATGAAAAGTGAACATTGATGTCCAGAGGGTGAAAGGTGTCGCATGTTTATCGAAGGCAATGCCACCAAACCTCAATATTTAAACACCTATAATGTAGTTATTTTTTTATAACAATAAATTAAAATACAATGAAACAAAAACCTAAGGTTAAAATTTAACGTATGTTATATCGAAAATTTTGTGCTATAAAATACACGCAGTTTTGTACGATAATTATGCCATACATTTTATTCCATGCACTTTAGCAAAGTATTTTGAACCTAAAATAACCACGTTGTCCTTTAGAGTGGACTTTTTCAAGCATATCTGAAGCCAGATATTGATGTTGATTTTAATGCATTTTAAGCCTTATCATAATAGAGTGGTTTTACTTATCCCGTGAAATAGATACTAAAACTATTACGCGCCATTACACACTAATTCCATTGCTTTCTTTTGTTTACTTTTGGCTATTTTGTTTCACAAGTTAAGTAAAACCAGTCTATCTTAATTTTTTTTTCATTATTTTTCAACGAAGATTTCTTCATAGAATGGGAGTTAAGTTTCCCCCTCATTACTTCAGTTTTTTGCCTGTGCTTTTTTTTTAATTCAATCACAATATTTTTACTTGACAAACTGAGAGAAAAGAATTCTTCCAGAGCCAAGTAATTTGGTTAGAATGGCTGAGGTAAAGTTAAATTGACTTTCAAGTAAACCTTGAAAATTGAGGTAAAATAAAATACTGCATGCATATTTTTTACTGTTTGTATTTACTAAAAGTCATGTGCATTGTGAAGTAATCACAATTTCCTTCGCCAAAAGCGATGAGTCCTTCCTCGGGGGGACCTCCATCGATAAGAATAATCTCCAGCTTATTTACTTCTTATTAACCGAGCATGGGGGCCGTACTGGGGGAATATTGGCCTCAGTCTTTCTGGTACGTACTGATGGCAATATTCTCCCAGTACGTTCCCGAGCTAGTGAGAGTTAATAAGAAGTTTATTATGTGGCTGTGCCTTTGAAAAGTGAGGCGTGGCGGATTGGGATGAATGAAACAGTTTACCGGAAAGCATTCCAAAACCAGCCGTTTTCTTTCACAACAAAAAAATTATATCGCGCAAGAAAAAGTAAAATCTTTCAAAAGAACTGTCTAGCTTTAAATCATTTGAACTTTTTGAATCAAACGTACTTTCATATTTTCTGTATTCCTGCTTTACCAGCCGGGCTTTAACATCGCTCAAGCCCTAGCCATATAGTAATAATTCTTGTAACTCTTCGTAGACACTCGCTGTGGTTTATTGCAAACACGCGAATCAGATTGGCTCAATCTACGTTATGTATTGGCTGATAGACAAGGATCGAGATTAATATGCCAGGGAAACTAAAATTTCTTTTGTTTTCGATTTTTGTTTTTTGATAATGTCAACTGCATATCCTTGGTGTTCCACTTTAAACAATTGTTTATACAGTTCACTCCCGGTGACTCAAACCTTCAAGGAAAATTACAAAAAGGTTCGAGTAATCGGTAGATGGCATCAAAGGACCAGAATTGCAGAAATTATAGAAAGCCTAGTGCCACCTTAGTTCGAAAGTCAGCTAAATTTCTATTTAACACTAAAAGGCAAAAAATATACCGCATCAACTTTTCTCAATTGAGTGCTCAAATGAGGTTCAGTCGAGTTATCGAGGGTAAAAATTAGTAATTTTACGTGAAAATGACATGAAGGGAAAATGGAGTTACTTCGATTTAACGAGAGGTTCGAACTATCGAGGGTAAAATAAAAGTGAATGGGTGAAGCAACTGTATGAGGCAAATACACGGAAAATCAATTCTGGCTCGAGATCGCGCCTCATATACAGTTGACTCCCGTAAACTCAAACGCTCGGTAACTCGAGTTATTGAGGGTTGGAGTTAACGGGCGTCACCTTTATGCCTACTAACGCAATTAGGCTAATCGTCAAATTAGTCAACTCGGATGCTTGCCTTCTTGTTGACTGTTTCCCTAATTGGTTTCCTCTTACAGCTCTGATTGTGTGCTCTCTCTTTTAATAGAGTGCAACCTCGTTCCCAGGACTTATCCCTTTTTTAAATTATCCTCCGCTTCAAATTGAAAAAGGGAAAGGCTTTGGGAACGAGGTTGTAATGGAGTGATGTTGAAACTGTTTATTCGTACCTCGTACTGATCACAGTCGACTAAAAAAAAAAAAAAAGAAAAATATAAGGAATGATTGAGCAGAGGAGTAGAAGGAGTTTATTCACACGAGTACAGGACAGTGTGTAGTCCAGTGGAAATTTTTTAGTATATGAAACTGATTTTGAGGCTCAATTGTTGCGAAACAAAATGGCGGACATTATAGCGATCAAGTGTTTGATTTATGTTTGGACAAGTCTATTGTTCCTATTGTGCACGAGTGACGCTCAGTAGTATTCCACGGCAATGGTGTTTTTGTGAGAGGAACAGAGCTCGTGTCTATGACGCTTTTCGACGTTAATAGATTCCACTGCAACTTAATGAGATTCCACCGATTCCAAGAAAGGTAATTCGGTCCCTACTGTACTACTCTTCACCCGAACAGAGGACAGCTGATTTCTGATTTGGCATTGTTCCTCCAATCGTTCTTCCAAATCACGAACAACACGAGCAAGACGAAATGTGGCTAATCAGTTTATATTTCTCCATCCTTCCTTCCCGTCTTTAGGTCAAACTTTTTATTATAAAATTATTGTATTTCTCCTGGTTAGAGTCAAGAAGATTCAGTTGTACCCAAACATAACAAATTACGGTTCTCCGTCGTCAAGTCAATTAGCTGAAACGTATAGCTTACTTAAACGCCTTCTTACCCGTGGGACCCGTAGGTGTCTGGATTGTATCGCCCATAAACATCTCATCCAAAAACACTTTGAGCCATGAATGGTGTGGCTCTGGCATACCATGGATTCTGGACCTTTGTCTTAACCAGGGCCTGGTTGTTAAAGCGCTCATTAACACTAATCCGGGATTAGACGTTATCCTATCAATGTTACATTACCAGCCTGAGAAAACAGGTGGTCGCCACCATCCGAGCTGTCCTTAAACGAGGAAGACCTAGTGGTGGCAAGCGTGAAACGTCGTCCGTTTTTAAATCTGTTTAGGTTTAGATTGTCATAAACGTCCCAAGACTGTCATCTTTTAGCCATGCTCAAACTCCTTTTGCCAATCAACCTTACAGTATTCCAAAAATATCTCAGATAACATCGAGGCCTTATTTTGGGTTTCGAGAGATGATTTGCTTGATATGAGAAAATTAAAGCATTTTCTCAGTCACGCACGCAGTGGTCCCCTGCGGCGTTGCCTTACCACCCTAAAGGCCTGGCTAAACTAGGAAACATTGCTGCGGAAACATTGTTTCCAGACGTGTTTCCTTTGGTGGCTAAACTGAGAAACATACGTTTCGGAAGGAAAATTTGCGTCTGTAAAGCAAAAATGTTTTTGACTTGATTCAGAAACATTTCCTTACTTCCTTTTATTTGGTGATAATTTGCCCTGTTCAGGTATCTTCTGGAATGTTCCGGAATGTTCCGGGATGTTCCGGGTTTTGTTTTCGCCCTAAACACCTGCTAAAGGAAATGCTCTTCGTTTATAAAGCAGCTAAAACCCAGATAAACATGTTTTTTTGTTGTTGTTTGATTCTAAAACTGCTGGTTCAACTTGGCCGTGCAAGCGTAAAATTCCGTGGTCTTTGTTTTATCGTACGAGTGTATCGTCCTAAGACTCCTAAGTTCTGATTATGGCACGTTTCGTACGTTGTTGCGACTGTAACGTATGGCACGTTTCATGTTCACCATTTATTGGAAAGGGGCTTAATTTCCGAAAGCACAAAATAATTCACCAACCAAGATGAAACAAAGGTAGCTTTGAAGTTTGGGAAGAGCAATAGACTCATTTTGTATATCGGAATCGAAAATGAAGAAATTGAAGTTTAACGCGAACAAATTTAAATGTCAAAATGGGCATAATGCCATTATGTGGTGACGATTCGTGCACTTCGTGAGGGAATTCGGTTTTCCGCTGGCGTTCAGTAATCCGACTAATGTTAATTAACAAAGTACTATAACTATTTATGAAGAATAAAAAATATGCTGCTCGGGAGCTCAACATTTTAACTAGTGACGAAGAAGCAAAAATTACCTACAGCACGTTCGCGTGAATAAAATCACGCAATCACTCTGTCAGATCTCACGGGCTGTCACTTTTACTTATGTGACTACAGCCATGAGTCGCACAAAGCAGTGGCTCAGTGCCATAGTGGTTTCCTTTCCGTTTAGTTGGTCAGAATTTATTTTCATTTCAAGTTTACTTCATTGATTTTTTACATAAGTAACTCATTTCGCACTTTATCTTATATTAGGTAATGCCTTTTTTAACTAACTTGAATTGACTAAGAGGCACCCTTTAAACTCATTTTAAAAGCGAGTTTCGGCTAAACACCGATTCAAGACATTTATTTATCAGTGTCAGACGTCCGCACATGCCCGCAACTCGCGGGCCGTTTATTTATATTTGACATGTAGTTGATATCCCGGGGGTCGTTTATTTGGCCTAAAGGGATATGTGCCGCCCGAGAGGGTATGGATTTCAGGATATAGCGTCTTAAACACGGTGTCTTTCTGGACCGGAAGCCTTGAACAGGGTGTGAAGTTGGCGGTCCGCGGTCTAGATGTGTGGTACCAACATTTTTTTAAAACCTAATTCTATGATGTCATTTATTTAAATAAATACTTTCTGAAATAATTTCTTTCAGGCCACGAAAAAAGGTCTCTTGTCTTAAACAGGGTGGCGAAATGAACAGATTTGGTCTTAAACAGGGATAGGGTTTAAAGGCATGTGGCCAGGGGAAATTGTGAAGGCCAGTATTGCTCACTTCTTGGCACTCATACATACACTTTACATCAGACTGTCTACAGGCCATGTCCACGCCAAAAGTCCAGCGCACGGAAAAGATCACCGGTAGCAGAATGTTGTTTAAATTTTATCCGATCAGAAATACCGTGCGATCACCGTGAAGGCTGAATAGGATGTGGAAATTATGGGACTTTATGAATAGTGTTTTTATGGCGATTCTTTGCATTGTTTTATGATACGAGAGGGATTTGTGGGACTCGCTCGTCTGGAGTCACACGCCTTTCTTCGTTTTATGTGGAGAAACAACACCGTGAACAACACCGTACCAAAACTCGCCTAAACTGGCCACGAATTGCGCCCAGATTACACACAAGACACAAAAACAACCCCATGTCGAGTTAAGTGAAGTTCATTTCCACAGTCATAACTTTATTTTAGCATTTTGATAACGAAAGTGAATTTCCCATACAAAGTATACAAAGTCTATAAATCGAGAGCCCTTGTAACACAACACGCCCGATAGCAAAGGTCATGTTTCGCAACTCGATCGACTTCTCTTATCTTGAGCTTGGCGCGCCTGTGTTTACGTCAACTCTATTGCCAAAGTTCAAGATTTCGGCGTTGATAACAATGATTTTGGTTTTACCGTGCATGGGTTAGAATTTCGTCTTTGTAATCATTTTTAGCAGAAAACTTTTTCTCACGAAGGTTACACTTGTTTCCCTTAAAACGTTTGAACTGTAAGGAGTATGGCCTACCACGCATTTTGCTTATGAGACAAAATATTAATTCTGAATTTTCCAAAGGTGATTTTGAGTAAAGCTGATCGCTAAGAAAAAAATGTGTTTCTCATGGCAAGAAATAGTACATTTTCGTTCATCAACATGTACATGAGCGATTTCTCGTAATAGCCCACTCTTATCTCTTTGACAGTTTCTCATCCGTTTGTCTACCAACCACCTTAACTCAAATTACCTTTAGGAAATTTACTTTTAATGTTTTATTCCCTTAGGAAAATGGTCTGCTATCTTGCTTTTTTCAGTGAAAAAGGTTTGAAAGAATCCCGAACAATCGCTTATCTTCGTCAAAAACGCGGCGCATTATCCCTAATCATGAACCTTTTCTCGCAATAGCTCGGTCGTATCCGATTTGTGTCAGCTCCATTTCGTGCCACGCAGAACACAATTTTTTGAATAGCAACTCAGCTTAGTCAAGTAACTTATCTTTGAAAAATTTTGATTTCATTTTTTTCCCATAAGCAAAGTGATTTCCCATCATTATTTTTAGCTTAAAAAGTTTAAAGAAAAACCCATGTCACAAAAGTTGTCTCCTAACTCACTTAAAAGGCAAGAAGTTTGGCTTGTTTCACAATTTCTAGCTCCTTTTCTATCATTGTTATACATTGTGGTCAATATCTGCCTTCTAACTGGCTAAGAACCTTCAGCTAATTCTGGAAATCAGCACACCCTACAGATTATACCGGATACCGAAAAAACCTCATGCAGTAATTGTTTATTATTGTTTTATCCATAACTTATTAAAGCGGAAATCTTGAAGTTTGGCAATAGCACATGTTCTAACTAATGCATGATTTCGATGAAACCAAAATCATCGCCTTTCCTGTCATTATCGATTTATTTTTAAGTTTTCAACGCGGAAACCCTGATCAACAAGCATGAACGTTTTCTCGTAATAGCACAATCTGATCTCATTGACGTCAGTGCTCGTTTCGTGCAACAGAAACTACAATGTTTTCTATTGGCAACAAACCTTATTCAAATCACCTTTGGAAAATTCAGGTCAGCAATATTTTGTGCCAAAAGCAAATTCTTTGGCCATGGTCCTTTTTACAGTTAAAAACCTTTAAAAGGAAAAGAGTCTAAAACTTTGTCAGAAGAAGTCAGTTTCTGCTAAAACTCCTATTTAGGCCGAAATTCTAATTCATGTGCAATAAATGGGTCTACTTATTATTTTCCTCTAAACGTTTGAATCAAATATATTGTCTTTTTTAAGGGGCCGATTACATGACGAATTTCAGCTCGGGCTCAGCCCGGTTGGCCGGGCTGAGATTTCAGCTCGGCTTCCTGAAAAAATGTTAAAAAGACGTTTGCAATTACATGAAGAGAGTTTCAACCCGGGCTGAAAAGACTCATGTAATCACAATAAAATTTCAGCCCGGGCTGAAATATAAACTGAACTTGAGCATGCACATTCTCCCGCCCAATTGTAAACACTGCGGCCAGGCTGAAACTCGGCATGTAATCGCAACAAAATTTCAGCCCGGTGGGCGGAACGAAATTTCAGCCTGGGCTGACATTCACCATGTACTGAATACCATACCTATCTTGTCACGTGCTTTTTATTTTCATAGGACATTCTGTACTAAAAGCCGAGTCTCCTTTGTATATGTATATTGAATATGAGGTATTTAACATGGCTACTCAAGGTAAATGAAAGAAATGCGATAAGACGTTGAAGGAATCACGGATCACATATATATAAAAGCCTCAATCACACGTGACGGGAAAAACGTGACCCCAATAACGCGTCACGTAGAAAAGTATTCTAGGCCGTTTAAAAAGCAACGCAATTGTTTTACAACAAGACATGACGTGACTGGACTTAAAAACGGAAGATGGCTTTCTGAATCATTATGTCTAATTGTCGTACTTTTTAGACACCAAAACGACGAGAAAAGGTGAGATACCGTAAACGAAATTATGGAAGAACCTGAAGTTTATTCGCTTATGAGAATTTGTATAATTTGAATTTGAGACGCGCTCATTCATCAAGAACTCCTAATAACCTTGTGGTTGTTTTTGCCAGTCCATTTTCAAGCACCACGAGCCGACGAAAACCCAGATAATATTGACATCAAATTCGCGTGGAATCTTTTAATTTCCTTGAAGCGTCTTTCGTGATGCCTCTATTCAATCCCGCAGCAGTACCGCGAAGTTTGTCTGTTTGGATTACTCTTCTTGGATATTGGACAGTGCAAGGAAGGAGGAATTTCCTCACATACTCCTCGCGCGAGATATTCGGATTTAATTCCAGTGAAAACTGGCAATTTCTTTCAGTTGCGAAACATCATTTCAGACTTTCGTAGCAAGGGGCTGATTAATCCCTGTTGTTTTTTCGGAGAGACAAATATGTCGTTTAGCGTATAAAATTAGGTCAGCTAGCATTTTCCGAGAGCTATCAGCAGCTCAGAATTTCGGCAGATAGGGTATTGTTTTTTTAAATGCTGCGTAAATTTTCAGCTAAAATTACGCCGAATCGGTCAACCTGTGTTAGCTGACACAAACATTCCTTTAAAAAGCTCTGAATAAGTCTAAAAAAGTAGAAAATGATATTTGAAGTACTTCGCTAAAGTTTTCTCGTTGGATGCCCCTGGATTTTTACAAATCTCAAGGCTTTCAGTTTCAAACGACACAATCAGCAAAAAATGACAAAACTGATACTAAGGAATTACAGTGACGAAAAGTTCTAAAAATAAAACCTTGAGAAATCGAACATCCAGCGTTTAGCTTCTCTGGTACATTTGCGTTCATTCACCTTAGCTTTCTTTAACGACAACAGCTGAACAAAGTACTCTAGCTCAGTTGATGTAGTGATGTGCTGTCAAAAGGAACCAAAAAAGACAAGAAATGCTTTAAAACTAAAATTTCTCAAATGAAGGAGTCCAGCAAAAACGGAAACAAAGTGAGACCATGCTCCACTTCATGCACTGCGGCCGGTTAGCCGCGAAAGAACTACGCATTTATATCGGTTTATATTTGGTGGTTTAATTTCCAATATGTGACATATGTGGATTACAATGCGTAAGTAAATCTCTTCTCAGTAAATCTTAGTTTGTATTAAAACTGAAACCGACCTCAGAATGTGTCTGACAGAATACAATAGGCCGCCATACACGAGTTGTTTCCTCTAAAAATACTTTTTTTTAGAACTGAAATAGCAAAGAGTGTCCTTACTTTTAAGGCCTTTTATATCTGAATAGTATTTTCTCAATTAAACGCCCCCAGCGTTTATTTCAAACTTGGCATGGTAGTCCTGGCGTTATTTGGGCCTGTCATTTTTAAGAAGGGGTCATTATGTTGTTTTTCTCAGCAGCCGTGTATGTTGCCCTTAAATCGCAAGTTCATTATACAACAAATATGCGTCTGAGGGGCTTATTTGCATTTCCCTCTTTGATACCCGGCTTTTATTCGGCGCCCGGCGTTAAATCGAGAAAATATGGGTACATGCAAAAATTACAAACATGCCATCTTCATATTTTATTTGACTTTACCGTTTGATACCTCCTAATCTCGCATTCTACATTAATTCTGAAAATGACTCGAATATTAAATGCTTGCTTGTGTAATGATAAAACTGAACAAAACATTTTTGAAGATTTCGTGAACAGTGTCTCAGAAGAATGAACCATTTTTTTGTTCATCCATCAGCATCGATGAGGAGCACTACACTCCACAATTTTCTAAGGGGAAGTCTATTTGTATTTGGAGCTGGCCGATAAGGCCTATCCGGGCCCTTGACTATTGCACGTTGAGCATGGCAGATTTGCCCTCTTGGGATCACCATTTTTCGATATCACTACATTGCTTATGACTGATTCCTAAATTCTCTTTTGTACACGGCAATGTTTATTTAAAAAACCGATGTTGGATGTTAAACTTCTAGGACATATATGTATATAGACGTATTTGCAAACATGCAACCTGCATATTCAATATTGAATAATCCAAAGCCCTTTTTCTCATTTATCCAGACGTTCATGGCCGTTCGAACGACACCAGTCTCTATTTCATTGACGCTGTTTGATTTTTAAAGGTTATCATCAGAGACGACCTATGTAAAGTGGACGGGATAGCTGTTGAATGGGAAAGTGGTCTGATCTATTGGACTGACTACATCTATGAGAGAATCGAAGTTGCAAAGCTAAATGGAAGCTCAAGAAAAACGTTGGTTTTTAGCAACCTGAATACCCCACGGGGAGTCGCTGTTGATCCGAGGAGAGGGTGAGCGATCGAGAGGACAATCTATCTATTACATTTTGATGGGGGTGATAATTATCTAGTCACAAAGCAAAAACTATTTCCAACGAACTTGAAAAGAATACTTTAGTATTGCAAAACTCTGCAGACAACTTATGAAAACCAAAAGATTTGGCGGACAGGCCACATACAGAGTTGCTTATCAATAATGGCTACCGGAACACGAAGCATTTTCCGCATATTTTGGTTTGATTGTAATTTCTATTCATTTTATCTGAAGGCTTATGTTCTGGACAGACTGGGGCGGAATTTTACGCTCAAAAATCGAGCGAGCAGATTTAACTGGTGAAAATCGGCAGACTCTGGTAAACTTTCATTTTCAAGGGTTCCCTATAAATGTCGTCATTGAGTTTAAACCTGAGCGTATTTACTGGATGGATACATCCTACTTAAATAGTGCAGATTTTAAGGGGCATTACTGGCGCCGTGAACGTTACATCAGAGGAAACATTAATCCAATAGACCTGGCCTTGTATGGTGACAATCTATACTGGGTGGACAGGAACGGTCGAAGCATTCACTGGTTCAACAAGACACGGCCATTTGACATGCTCAGTTTTGGTCATCTCACCGATAGCAACCTGGTGGGTGCTGTGGTTTCTGACGAGTCAAGACAACCAATCGGTAAGTTGATTAGACGCACTGTAGCACTTGGCTTTTGTCGTATGCCATTTGCTGCTCGCTTGTTTTGAATAAAAGCCGTGCTTTGACGCTATTTTTTGCCCATATATGATCCTTGTGGGTCCCTGTTTCTTTGATAATACGGCGCTAAGAAGAACGGGCCTTTCTCCGCTCAGTCCTATCTGATTCGTCCGCTAAAAATGTCCCTAAAGGAGCTACGTCACGTTTATTGTGCATCTTGAAAAATTTAGCCTAAACTTTACAAGTTTGGCATTGCAATCAGTGTTAATCTTCTCCATTACTAACCATCCTTGTTCCCTTTTAGTTTATTCTTTCCTCTTTGGTGTTTGTCTCCCCTGGTCAACTATTATTTTAAGGTTTCCTTCCAGTTAACGTCAATTTTCAACTGCCCAAAAAATCGTGACGTAGCTCCTTTAACGACAATTGTGCTTGGTGAGGCTACTACGCAGTTCTAGGCTTTAGAAGGAGCAAATACCACGATCACGGAACGTACTCACTACTCAATACAGTTAAAAGCTTGATTCAATGTTTCGACGGACCACTTGTTTAAAAACAGTAAAAATTGTTAAGTAACTTCGTCAAGAAGCATCGCGATTCATTACAACATGTTTAATGGTGCTTTAGGATAAGATTCTTTTTTTAAAATTTGTCACAAAATGCTACATAAGAATTGCTGCTGATTTCTTAGGTGTTTCCTATTTTTCCAGGTCACTTTCAGGCGAATTTTTTAAGCTGACAATCTGAGAAAACGCAACGCTGCTTTCCCGGCGGCTTAAGTTTTGAAGATAATATTCGACACATGCAACCTTTGAAAGAGCAGCAGTTTCCTGTCTATTACCCACTCGGCGAGAGTGTGTAAAAATACAAAGCCAAGTTTGTAATGTCATGTGTTTAGCTTTTAAATAGGAACGTAAACGTGCACCGACTCGCCGGTACTTTTTGTATAAGGACCAAGGAACTAACTTGCTGGTCTTTTTTTTTTTAACTTCAGCCGTGAACAAATCTTCGTGTCGCTTAAACAACGACGGGTGCAGCCATCTCTGCTTATTGGTTCCTGGTTGAGAAGCAAGTGCGCATGTCCTAATGTTGTGACATTGCAGGCTGATAAAAAGACGCGCAGCAACGGTGAATAGAGACGCCTTTTTGAAAATTTAAAGTAACGAAATTTGGGTTGCGTGAAGGGCTCCTCGTGACTGTTGTGCCGTTAGTCCATAAAATAGCAAAGCATCAGTTAATCAAGAATTATAACCCAAACCACTAACAATTTTTTAAACTTAAACTTTGCCAATTTTGTTCCACAATTTTACACTTTCTCGCATTTCTACTTCAATTTTTCCCCTGGTTCTTGCAGCAGTTGGCTCTGATCTCTAGCTAGAAAGGCTTCACCTCCCACCGATGTATTATTTTTAGATTTTTATCATCGGTTAATTAATTCCTCAGTTTTTAGGTTTAATAAGGGCGTAAGTTAGGGTGACCCGAAAACACTGACCCCCGGTCCGTGGACCAGTCCAACGGACTGGGTCCACGGACCACCTCACGGACCGGTCCATGGACCGCCTGTACGGACCACCCCTACTGACCCCCTAAAAAATTCAATAGAAAAAAAAATGAATAAAAAATAAATAAAAATGAAAATATAAATTCTTACCCATAGTCGATCCTTAATCGTGGTGCGCGCGGTGAGATCGCGAACTGCCACGAGTCCACTCTATATTGTACGTTGTTAGTATTTAGCAGGCGTAAGCAAATCCAAACTGTCAGTTCATCTGTAGTATGAAATGCGAACAGGAAGAAAATAAAGACAAATGGAGAAGCTTTGCTGTTTTGCCAGTGTTTCTTGCCTCCACCGTTTTGTTCGGCCCATTCTCCCACGGGTCCAAGATCCACATTAGTCCCAGGCCATAAACTTCACACGCTTGTCGAGTTGATTCGGCTTTTATTACTGTTTACCTTGGGATATGGTGGGGGCCGGGAGGGGGGTGGGGGCAAAAAAAATTGCCTAATTCTACCACCAACCTTTGCCCTACTCATCTCAGACAGGACGTCTGTTGTTAAAATATGATGTACCAGTCAAATTGAAGCTTCAACATACCCCCC
>Ga0126336_10001066_pt1 | contig 13399 bp, 9 predicted proteins | sample SidCmetagenome_FD_92530 | JGI IMG/M metagenome (GOLD analysis project Ga0126336, IMG submission 92530) | Coral microbial communities from El Islote,Puerto Morelos, Mexico - Siderastrea C C metagenome | ecosystem: Host-associated > Invertebrates > Cnidaria > Coral | place: El Islote,Puerto...
GATATTCAATTATTGTCTCTAGCTCACGTTTTTTCCCTTCAATGTCTGACCATATTTGTTTCTTTTGTTTGTCGTCGACATCAGAATTGGTAAGTTGTTTTTCTAAGGTTGTTATTGATATCTTAATTTCCTCCTGCTTTTTTACAAGTCTTCTCTTCTTTGTTGTTCCATATTTAACAGATACTTCTCTCACTTTCATTTCAATCATTTCCCATAAAAGGCCGGGGTCGACGGTGCTATCTTGAGAATATTCATCTTTAGTTTTGGTTATGGTTGATTTAATCTGGTTGACGTATTCTGTTTCAGATAAGAAAGAGGTATTTAGTTTCCAAAACCCTCGGCCTCTAGTGTTGGAGTGTGAGGAAATTTGTAAGGTGATCATAGAATGATCTGTTTTGTAGCCTACTAATATCTCTGCATCAATAATGTTACAGAAAGTGCATTGGTTAATTAGAAAGAAATCAAGTCTGCGGTGGATTTCGGATTCTTCTGTCTCCATGTAAATCTGGAAGATTCAGGATTTAAAACTCTCCAGGCGTCGATCAGATCTAAGTTTTCAGAAAAACTATTTATAACTTCCAATGATTTTTTGTGAGTTCTAGCAAGACCGCCCTTTTTATCTTTTTCAACGTCTAAAATTAAATTGAAATCGCCGTCTATTATAATCTCCTCACACTTGAAATCAACCAAATGGATAAAAACCGAGCTAAAGAAAGTTGGATCATCATTGTTTGGAGCGTAAATGTTTGCCAGCGCTAATTGCTTCCGGTTTACAGTCGTCACACATTATAAAAAAGTTAATAAAAAAAGATACAAACAAATCGAAAAAAGCGTAACAATCACGGTGCCATTGTGTGACAACAAGCGTGACTGTCACATGTGACATTGCGTGACAGGTCACAAGAAATGACAAAACCCTGGTCGGGGGGTGCTCGTTGGCTGTTCTTGCCTAGCCGTGGACTAGGACTTTCACCTCACCGAATTGAGGATTTAACCGCTGACAAGGCGGCTGTCAATTCCACATTTAACCTCTGGGAGCGAGGGTGAGAACTCCAAAGAGAACTCTGAGCACCCCCCTGTCTTCAGTAGGGCCGGAGCAGGCTCACCCGAGGGCACTCTCCCACTGAAAGGAGCCTCCCTATACTCCGTAATCCACCACCTGCACGAGCCGTGAACGGGGTGACAGTGGCCAACTGTCACCCCCTGGACTCCACCAGAATTTGTGAACTAACACTAATAATGCGACAATCGCCTTTATATGTGAATCAATTTTGTCTGACACACACATGTGGTACAGCGATATTCAGCCTTGCAACAGTTTCTGCTTTTTCCTCGTACGCGTTTGCTTTAACTGTGTTGCGATTGCGAAAGACTCTGCCTCAGCCCCCACTCGGTTCAAATTAGATTTTTTTAATAGCGTCTTAACGTTTGAAAACGTTTTTGGCTGTTAAAATCCAACTTGTACCGCTATCCTGGGCAAATCTTCGACCTGTGTGAAGATAATGTCTTATTGTGAAAGCCACAAAAGTTACAGAGCGCCATCGGAAGCAAATAAGTGGAAAAAAGAATTTATCTTCATCACGGTCGATTGGCGTCACTAATGCGAGTAATGGTAAGTTTCAACTGAAAATACACATGTATTATGCTCACATGATATAAGAAATTGCTGCCACTCACCGGAATCTCATAAAGGTTTCGTCGTAGTCATGTTTTTAATTCCATTCAGGTCGCAAGTGCCTTAGCAGTACACACAAAACAAGAAGTTCTCGTTTTGAGAATATTTTATTAAGCCGCTGGCGCGTACTTGTAAACACCATTACTGATTTCGTCTTGAAAGATGTGGTGAAGATTCCTAAATAGCCGTAGAGATGGTCCATCATCCACATCTTCATCGGAGCTTTCTTCATCATCTGATGATAAGAATTGTCGATCATACCTCCAGCCCAAATAATCTTTTAAATAATCTAACACATTTCCGTTCTGCGGAGAATATCGATCGAAAAGCCTCAGTATTTCTTGCTTTAGTTGATGAGGTGTAATCGAATCGCACGTCCACAGAAGCCCTCGGTCTATTTGATGAGGGAAAGTAAACGGATGAACCATTCGTTCTCGATTTTCGCTAAAATGTGGATCATAATGAATCTCGTTCCAGCCCAGCGATAATCGTTGACGAATCTTTATTTTGACATATTCATTGTACAATATTTCCCCAATCGGCCCCAAGTCTATTATATCAAAAATCCCATTGAGAAAATATTCCTCGGTTTGTTGAATGATGTTTGCCATCTTGCAAAATATATATACTTGCGCAGATATTTCTTCAATAGGAAATTATTTATGCGTCACTCAGAGGTCAGACGCCAAATGTTCTCGTTTTGAATATTTAATTAGACCGCCAGGGACTCATAACGCGAGAATTTAAAATAAAAGTTCCCTGTTTTAGTTTATTTCGCAAAACCCTCGTTGAACACTAAATCATAATGTTCCTCTAAAATTTTATCTGCCAATCTTTGGAGAGCCCAGACATCAAATACGTTTTCACTGTCTCTTGTTCTCAATTGTAATATGAGAGCGATACCATGATTGTTTCTTGTTTCCCTGTAACCAAGGATCTTATATATTCCTTTTTCAAGATCACGCCATCTCATAACTTCACTGTATCGGTTGAAATCTTCCTCTGTTGGCCAAGTATCCTGAAACTTTTTTTGTGCGGCTGCCATCTTGGTATATACCTGTGCAGATATATCTTCAATTGGAAAATATTTATATTCTATATTTGACGTAACTTCAATACGAATTTTTTAGGGCTACCAAATTTTCGGCTACCACTCCACTAGTAGTATAGTAAAATAGGAGGTTCTGGGGCAGCTTTTTTGGGGCTGATCATGGGGCGGGTGGGGTGAGGAGTGGGGGAGGGTCATGTAAATTTTTGGGGCACGTTTTCTTAACCCTTTACGAGCATCCATAGGAGGCGAGTTAAGGGTTAAGGAAACGTGCCCCAAAAAATTTACATGACCCTCCCACCCCATGGTCAACCCCCCAAAGATGGGGACTAGGCCGAATGTTAGCATCGCTCTCATATTCTCTTACGTGTTTTTCACCGCTCCTGCCTGAATGTTTCATCAAGCGAAACGAAAATATAGCGTGATCGCGCGCAGGTTATCACGACAGTTGTCACGACGGTTATCACGTGTTTTGGGCACCCGCCGTGCCCGAATGAGCGATGGATGGACTTATAAATAAGGGACTCATAGTAGAAGGAGGTTTCTTATTAGGCAGTATTCTAGGGAGTCCCCATGTGAAAGGATTGGGATACAGACAAATACTTATTTGACGTCATGCTTGATCGGCAGGACGGGGTTTTTTACTTCTTCAGGGATAACTTGATGGCTAAAAATGTTGCGTTCCGGCCTGGACGTGAAATTTACACATGGGAGTTTTTTTCTCCCCTGCCCGGGCAAAAAAAAAAGATAAAAAACTAGCCAATCTGAAGGCAATATTTTCCATAACTATTAAAAAAAATATGTTCTACTAACGTGGTTTTCTGACGTAGTCTGTGAACTTATCCGAATTCAATTTCGCTCTCTTGTTTTGTTTTTTGTCTGTTTGTTTGTTTTATGTTTGTTTTGTTTTTTGTTTTTTGTTGTTGTTGTTGTTGTTGTTTCTTTGTTTTTCCTGTTTTTTCTTCGCTTTCCTGGAAAACAATTTCTGATCTCGACTTGTTGGCAATTCTACTCACAGGCAGCCTAGGCTCAGGATGTAATTGGGGAAACTTCCCTTGTGAGTGGTATTGTACATGGGAAATTCCCTTAGGTTAACAAAATGGTAAAATATAGCCATGAATGTGGAAAAAGACCATTTACCACAACATGGAATTGAGTTTGTGTCTTCTATACAATTTGGGCGCAATTTGTGGCCATTTAACACTTTTTTTAGGTTCGGTGTTGTTCGCGGTCTTGTTTCCCCACAGCACCACAAACAACACATTTTATTTCTTTTTTGTTGCACAGATGAGTTCCCAAATAATTATAGATCTGGATTTAATTGTATGAATATCAAAAACTGAATTTGTTACAAGATTAAAGTCAAGTTCTCAAATCAAATCACTCAAAAGTGTGAACAGTCCTATAGAATAAAACAACTCAGTGGTGTTTTAACAATGAAGGAATGACGAAATTCTTGAATAAAACCATAAATGTATTTCCTTCAATACGAACGAAAATCTGACAAAAGAAATTATTGGTCTGAAAGTTGAAAATCGGGGAAGGATTTTAGAGGTGACGTCTAAAAACGGGCGGTATTGAAAACAGGGTCAGGGTTAGAGAACCGAGCGGCGCATGCCTACCAAAAAAGTTCACACCTTATTAGAGCGTGCAATTTGGAGCAAACGCAAAGTTGTGAATCGCACGTAAATCCTAACTGCATGCTTCTAAAATTTACGCTTCTAAAAATTCACACCTAAGGTGTGAACTTTTCACAGTACCTCGAACTGATTTTCATACTCGTTGTTTTCTTTTTCCTTGAGTACCCTTGCCAAATTTCTCGATTTCTCTGCTTTGTGGGTCCCATTTTACTGAAACTTTCTTTGGAGGTAGGCCTATCGAACGAGCGAGACAGAAAGTTTATTTCAGTATGCACGAGTGCATGAGATCTGGGTACAAGATTCAGCAAAGTTAAACTTTTCACAATTTCACAATATTCACAATTTATTCACAACAAAATTTACAAGAATATATAAAATTACATTAAACAAGTAATTCTGAAGAATTTACAGGCGGCGGATAGCCTTTCACTGCCGCCCCCCCCCCCTCCCCCTCCCCTTTTCCTAACGAGAAAAGGTTTCTTTAAAAAAGAAAACTTTAGTAGTTTGTGGTTTCTGGTGACCTGTTATGGACAATTTGCACTTCCGGTAAGAAAAGAATTTTAAAAATTTAACATATTACCGGTGACAGATGAAAGGTCAATTCAATTCAGGGAAAATCACATATTCACGGGAATCCAGTGACTCTCTTTTCGAAATCGAGAAAATGGACACTATAATAAAAACAAATTTTGAAGAATTTACAGGTGGCCGATGGTAACTCTGCCCGCTTTTTCTCCTGTGGACCCTCATGTACACTCTCTTAAAATTCCAAGGAGACCCAACACGTGAATCTGTGTGACCAAAACAGTGACTATTTGACGCAATAGTTTGACTAATGTTGTGACACTATCAAGAAAGATATTTTGGGTATTCTGAAGAACTTACAGGCGGTCCATGGTGATTCAATGGCATCCCCCTTCCCCCACTAAGGAGACAGCCCCGGAAGACAGCATGTAAACACCGTGAAAGTGTGATACAATATTTTGGCTATGTTGTAAGCGGCTGGCACACCTGGTCTTGCGATGAATTGTGAGCTGCGTGCTTGTGAACGTCCGATATGGCGTATTCCCTTTAAAAACAAGATTTAACTCGTCTGCAGCAATACTAATGTAGTTCGTCAGTACATTCCCTGAAGTTTTCTGCGATCATAGCTACAGATGGTAAATTCAACTTGAAAACTCTTCAGCAAAGGTCAAGTCACGAGGAGAGTGTCGGGTACTTGAGAGACTGGTTTTCAATCTGATAAAACCGACGTCATTATAACAGCAAGGCCATTGAACCGACAGTTGTTGACAGGCAACTTGATATAATGCGGGTTTTGTTAAACGGTCACGAAAACGATAACAATTGTTATTTGTATTCTCCTATAATCTGCGTCCTTATGGACGTCCGATATGGCGTACTGTCACGATCTGCCACCGTATTCCCTTTAAAAACACGTTTTATAAACACGTCTGCAGCGATTCTTATATATTTTGTCAATACTACCCTGAAGTTTTCTGCGATCCTAGATGGAAAATTAAATTCAACTTAACAGATCTTCAGTAAAGGTCATGATTGTTTATTCACTAGTATGTCTGGTATTTAATAGGTTGGATTTCCAACCTGAAAAAATCTGTGTTTACGTCAATATAACAGAAAGGCCATTGTTCAAAGGCCGCGCGATCCCAAGAAGAACTGATGGACACCGACTACGACGACAACGACGACGACGACGAAAATGAAAAAAAAACTTAATTTTAAGAGTCGGCGCGATGTGCGCGTACGCACGACCGCGGCCTAATTACATTACACTCTGTATAAGACGTCACGAAAGGAACGGGTAAATAAGCTGATTGGTGATTGGGCAAAAAAAAAATACAAGGCCTCAAAATTTGTGCTCAATCAGAAGCAGGAACGCATATGGGCTCTTGAACTAGTCCGTTAAAGGTATTCTCCCAGGGGCTGTTCCCACGCGTCTTGTAAACTTTCGCTCGCACCAGGCTTCAGCTGGCACCGATTTTGCCCGTTTTATCTGCCTCTCGCCCCGACTATCTGCCGCTGGGTCTCCTAGGATGTGTTTTGAATTGTGTAACATTGCCATAGAAATGGAAACTACGTACGAAAATATGCCAGAATTGCTTCTTCTTGACTTAGATACGCTTCAAAAAATCCTTTTTCAACCAATTTTTTATGGTAAGGCTTGGACTGAAAAATGATCTATACCCGTTGAATAAGTACCTTAAAATTAGCAAAACCTGTGAATTTCAGAATAGTATTTTGCCTGGATGCGATGGAAAAGGTCCTTGCGTTTTGAAACAAGGTAGAGTGCTCAAATTCAGTGGCAATTCGATGGTTTTATTAAAATAACTTATTATTTTATTACGATTTGAAGTGCTTAGTAGATTGTTAGGGTCCTGACTCCAATTTCAACCCCGTCGACTTAAAAAATAACCAAGTACAGCTATTTCAACGTTGTCGGAAAGCCTACACGACAAGACTGCAAAGTGATATGGGTAATGTATTAATAAGTTTACCAAACGTAGGCTATGACTCACCCCAACAGAAAATAAATCACAAAGACAAGTGTTTATGGTACTTTCACCCATCCTATGGCAGTGACAGCCGTGAAATTTCAGCCAAATCACAAAAGATGTTCAGCTACCCATACTAACTTTCGGTCTTGTCGCGTAAGCTCGAGGCTTTAAAATCCGACAATGTTAGTTGAAATAGCTTTATATAACCAAAACGAGCCAGAAAAAATTAACCTTCGAAAGGTCACTGTTAAGAAAATCTTTCACAGTCATAAAACAAAATCATGTAATTTTCAAAAAGTTCTTAACTCCAATTGTGGGGTTGGAGCCTGTTTACGTTCAAAACAGGCTCTTTTGGTTGGATAACTCCTGAGTTTAGCTCCAATCCTCAAGTGCTGTTTTTCTTAATTTTTATCGAGATAACTCTACTACTAAAGCACAGCAACCTCATAATAAAGTAACTCCTACCGTGAGGAGTTAAATCCGCTGGAGGAGTTCTTTCCGCTCTTTGAAAATCACTCTGCATCATAATCGCCACCACTTTCAACACCCTACGTTTTTGTCATTTCAGATTTTCATTTGGATTGAAATTAGGTCTGTGCCATTTCTGTACTCTACACGTTGTACTGAATATCCAGAAGGCAACAACGAATTTGCCAAGCAGAGTTTGTAAACAGTAGTTTTCACGAGCGGAGTTAAAGGTAAGGTTAAGTCGCACACGAGCCAAGAAAGCCCACATCGCCAGAGCTTAACCCTTGTTTCTGTAACATGAAGCAAGTCCATCGCAGGGTTACCCCCAGCAGGACGTCGCTGGTACATATTTTATACACCTGGGTGAAGAGAGACAATGTGGGGTAAAGTTTCTTGTCTAAGGAAACGAGCAGAGTCGGTCCCCCGTAAAAGCCATACCACACCACAAGCATGGCGGTGCTTAATTCCTGTTTCTGTTAGGGACGAAACTTCCCAATACAGAGGTATTTTTCGAACAGTTAATGACTATGTAGGAAAAGCAGATCTTTGAGAGGGCTACTGGAATTCAAAAAGCCCTAATTATAAATAGCTTTTATGTACATAACAATGTGTGATTTTTTCCTTTCAAAATTTAAGCTCGATTACCTCTGAAAATGCGAGGTTGAGACCAATTTTCTTTTTGTATTCCAACAACCCTTGCTAAGAACTGTGTATCCGTATAGTCATAAGACCGCGGAAAAAATACCAATGTATTAGTACCAAATATAGTAAAAATACCAATGTATCGGGACATCCCGAGATGTACCAAAAGAAGACAACGTCCTTAACCCAGTAAAAAGAGCGCTGTTAAGAGTTAAAAGTAATAGAAAAAATGTTCCATTGATATAATACAAATTCAGAAGCGTAAATATAATTGAAATCGAAATTTAAGAAATAAAATTTAATATTGGAACGTTTTTGCAAACTTCTATTTACATGCTGTAATTCTTTTCCTGCTATCAAATATACAATCTAAAAACATGTGCTTAGAAACAGTCCAACGTGTACTGTATCCTTTTCAAAAATGATAGAAGAACTGTAACAATTATAAAGGATAATAATCACGTCATAACATCTATTATAACTATAAACGAACACGAGAACAGTTTTAATTAGTTCACGTTTATCAAGGTGATTACAAGATCAAACAAACCGTCTGTCTATAACCTCCTTAAACCCGTTTTGTACTTCCACTTTGCACCATTAAATGACTTTTTCTCTGTAATTTGCTTCCTTTGTTATCATTCAGGAATACTAAGTGAAAAAATATCTACACTTTCTTACTTTACATGCTTTAGGGAGCTACCTAAACATTTTTGCAATGTAAGCCTAAAGTTGTCGGAATTTTTCCCCGGAACCCTTGCCTTAGGTATAGCTGTTTTACAATTGAAAAGCGAATCCAAAATGCATCGGTAAAGTATTAAGAAATTTTGTTGTCTGCGTCTCGTAACTTTTGAAGATGATTGTGTCCCCGCAATTTTTGGTTGTCCGTGGTCAGCCGAGAACCCACCATGTACAATTTTTAATGCCATGTTGTGTATACATGACCACAGGACAAAATGCATTCAGCTTTCCATTTTAAAAAGGCTATTATTTTAAAAAGCTATTTGTTGAAATGTGGCCTCTTGAACTGGAGTGTAATAAAATTTTATATTACTGTTACGAAGAAAAACTAGTCAAGGAGAGTCTTTCTCTTGTTCTTCTACACGAGCAAATCAGATAACTTGCCAAAGGATAGCTCGTTAAGGCAAAACGTGTTCACCTGTGTATTCGAGCAAATAAATTTGTGAAAGAAACTTGGCGCGGAAACCATGGTCTCCCCTTTTACTTGTGTGAAGGGTGTTCTGTCCCTCTCCTTGGGGGAATCAGGAGCTACTCGCTGTTTTTAACAAGAGTACCGTTTTAAAACTGAGTACACATCAACTTACTTTCTTGGTTCTTTTAATTGAGACTTCTTCTTCTCAGCTTTCTTCTTCGTCTTCAAACTTACAACTTTCTGTGAATGTGAGTGTGTGTCTTACAATTCTGTGCGATTTTTATAGTTTTTCTTAATATTAATTAGATGCTAATAGTTTGACAACAATCTTGATAGAAACTAATTATCATATAATTAAAACGAAAAGCTATCTTTGCTTGAAAAGTTTTTACAATGTTAAAGAAGCAACATACTAGATAAATGAATAACAATATGTATAGTACAACTTACAAGGTTTTTTTCGCCGGTATAATTTTAATGTAAGATTATGTTGTTATAACTAGAAGGTAACGTTTAAACTTACTTTAACTGCAAAACAAGGACAGCGCCCTATTCATATTCGTGGGAACTTACCTAAACCTAAAAACCCAAGATTGTTCTAGCTAATTAATAAGAAGGTGTAGAAATACTTTTTAAAAGGAAAATTATCACAATCAAGGAAAAACATGTCAACGTTGTAGCCGGGATGTACCGACCAATGACAGCAAATCAAAAGTGCTATTTTAGAAATCACGTAAAATAAACTTTTTCTTTTTCTTAGTAATCCTTTATATAAAATGTCCCACAACTTAAAAACACAAGATACAAAATAAGGTGTATAGAATTGGACGCTGTCACTTCCTAAATGTAAAACTTATTACTGTTACATAATATCTCAATAGCTTTTCCGTGTCTTTCTAGAATGTTCGGGAACCTTCACTTTCTACAACTTTCTACATTTTACAGCTTAAGACCAAAACAGCTTTCCTTATGTTATATTTTAAGTTTACATCGAAAGTTATACGTTTTACTTTTACTATTTCAACGTTTTACAAGATGAAATATTTCGTGCATGATATTGTTATTTTCTTAGGTTATCTTCGTTATCTTGATATTTGGGTAAATAGGTTTTAGGTTTATTTGCTTAGTTAAAAGGGGGGGTTTCACTTAAGTTTACATCGCAAAAAGCCATTTCCTTTAATTCTTGTAAATGTTTAACTATTTTTATCTTATTTTGCAACTCGTCTTGTGACACTTGTGTCATTAGCTTAACGACTGGATGGATAGGAATCCGACAGGAAATGATACCCAGTCGGCAATTATAAAACTGACTTTACACACAGCGATGAAATCGAAAGTAATGGTAATATCAGGGTCTTTTCCTTTTTTAGGACGCTTTTGAATTGCACTTGTTCTGTAAATGTCCCCATTGATGGCACTCGCAGCAAAAGCTGTCTTTCTTAGAATGTGCAAACCAGCATCTTGAACCATAGCTACAACTTTTCTTGTGAATACATTCTTTGCTCTTACCGGGATTTCTGAAAAATTTCTTTTCAGCATCAGTGTGGCTGTGCGTGCATTTTAAACCGCTTCCACATTTAGAGCGGTTTTTACATTGTTCTGAGTACTGTTGGCTTTTCTTATGCGGTTTTTTTTTAACAATTTGAAATCCTTCATCGTCACCTAGTTCACTTTCTTTCTTGCTTTCTACGCCCCCTTTAGCGTTACCTTCATCAGACTGATGGGAAGTGCTACTCAACCTTAGTTCTTCATCGAAATGTTCTAGTGCTCCATATCTGTTGGGGAGGCAAATTTCTTCTTTTTTATCATCAAACTCCTTACGATATGCTGAATAAGTGACAACCTTTCCTGGGTACTCCTTTTGAAGATCTTGAAAGATCTGCTCGAAATGGTACGTAAAGTTGTTGTCATCTTTGGGCTTTACTGCACTGGCAAATACGAGAAGAATGTCTTCGTAATCTAATAGATTACCCTGGCGTTCGGGCCCTGTCCAGCGGAACTGGAAAGGCCAACACAACTTTTTACTGAGGTTCTCCTGCCATACTTCGTCTGGAAAAAAGTTGACATTCTTGATGACAGCAGATCGTGGGTGCAGACTTGAAGTAACTTGCTCTTCACTAAAAGTAAAATTAGTGAATGAGATTTCTTCTAAGTGCGCATCCAAAGGCGAAATTTTTAGTGATTCGGGATTCTCCTCTGCAAGGTGTTTAAGTGCATTCGAGATGCCACTGTCCCACATCCAGATTTCAAGGGACCAGTTTTTACTCATACCCTCTTCTATTGCTGGTATGATATCAGCATCCCCACTAACAATGGCTATTTTTCCCTTTGCAACACTCCTATCAGAAACAAGTGCAGTTATATCCGCTACCATCTGGTGGTCAACCCGTTTTTCTCTGTTAGTAAACCTGCTTCTTTTGCTTGTGAAAACTTTCCAACCATGCTCCCTTATTTTGTTCCAAACAGTGTCTATCGGTGGAGGTTCCGAACCATAAAGGATACCCCAACCAACTTCTCTTCCATTTGCAACAACGTCGGCAACTTTTCCAATATCCAAGCGCAATCTCGGATCCTCTACACATTTTAATTTTAACTGTTTGGCCGCTAGCTTCTTCCCTTCAATCCATATGTTAGAATCGTCAACGTAAATAAAGACGTGCTCCTTAAATTGAACAGGTTGAATGCGCTCAAGAGTTTTAGCACAACGTGAACACTTCATCTTGTTGATGTCACCAACGTGAAACTCCTCAAGGACGCGGTCCATGAAACAATTCCGACAGATAATGTGCTGATTACTACACTTCCAGTACTCATGATATCTTGTAAGAGTTTTACGGCATGGACAATTGCCTGTTACAAGGAAGCCAAGAAAGTAAAGGGGTCTCCATTAGTGACTAGGACTAATTCGAGTGATTTTTCCCATCACGAAAGTTCATAACTACTTTGAAGTTAAAGGAAACCTCAGCAAGGTGATAATATTCAAGACTGTAGGAGACTGGCTGAAACAGATTTCTCATGACAAACTTTCAAAAAGTTAGACCTATTCCCATTGAGTGTTTGTGTAGTGGGGGTGGTTTTGTTTTAACATACAATGGCAATTTTTTTACGCCCCTCACGAAAACCAGCGGTCCTCTCTCTTTGTTGTTGTTGTTGTTGTTGTTGTTGTTGTAATTGTTGCTGTTGTTGTAGTTGTTGTTGTTGTTGGGGAAGACGTGATTTTTAAAGAAACTGCGTAGCATACCATACGTTACCATCCCTGTGAAGTCAGAGATCTCGAGAAGGAAAGTTTCAAGAACTTCGATTGCCTCGTCCATTTCCATTTTCCGTCAGGAATTAAAGTGGCTCTAACTGAAATCTTATCTTAAGATCGTATTAGGATTTATACCCTGTACAAGATCTACCTTGTTATTCAAGGTAGTTTCTAGGTGCCTAGATCATACCATCATTTGAAAATGATGAATTCCAACAATGAAGTCGGCAAGTTCAACACGTTCTTTCCTAGTCGTTTTTCTCTGCATACATACATGTAATCTTACAAGTGCGAATTCATTAAAATAGTATATACTGTTGGCGGAGGGATTGAACTTTTTATTCCAAAGAGCAGGGGGGAGGGAGTGGGTTCAGAAAATTGGCATATTTCTGACCCATCCCCCACCCCCAGATAAACAATGAACGGTCCCTTAATGCCAAGCGATTCAAAATGTATTTTGCTTTTGTAGTTCACGAACTTCCGAGTTTGAGAATACAAAAAATTGGTTATGTACTGGTGAGCCCGTGGCTGTTCTGTACAACTATTTGTAGTGTTTGCCGTGTCATGGCATATTATTCAATAGATATGAAAGCAACACAACCCACAAGGTAAGACAAAGGCTCAGTACGTCCACAAAGTCGTCTGTGGCTAGTGGCAGTTTAACAGTATGGTTAAGTTCTCAATCTAGAGCCAGTTGAAGTGACGGATCCGTGAAAATCTGAATTTATAAAATTTTGAAGCAAGGGGCCAATAAGGAAATCTTACCAAGTACTACTGGACTTGCAGACATAGAAGGAGCGCAAACGTTGGAGGCCATGGTCTTAATTTTCTTTTTTACTCATCTGTTTCGTGCTCCTACGGGACACGGGAGGTCATCCTCGTATAACATAAGCCACGCACCTCTTCGGAACCTGTAATTTTATTGGCTTCCTATATCACGCACCTCTATTGTTTTAAGGGCTAGGGTCATTGTTTTATTGTTTGTTCTTTTGTCTTCTCAGCCAATC